>MAAC01011242.1_pt1 | contig 291306 bp, 251 predicted proteins | sample 1115981 | NCBI WGS metagenome assembly MAAC01 (sample SAMN04961126, study PRJNA320927) | seawater metagenome | isolation source: sample BD02T64 sea water enriched with oil for 64 days | place: USA:Gulf of Mexico | collected 2013-07-27 | reverse complement strand
AATTCAGCTGGTGGGGAAGGATATATAGTATATGCGGCTGATCATGTGATTCCTTGGGGAGATACTTCGCAGATCAGATGGTATGAAACACAAGATTATAACGGAGGAACGAATATAGGATATGGAGCAGATTCTTCCTATAGTGATGCTTTTGGTACCTGGTATGGTGGTAAAAGCACGGATTCCTTAGATGGTAGAGATGGGTATATGATTTTTGTGAATGCGACCCTTACTCAGGATACTCCTTTGCCATTAAAACTTAAAATTACGGGAACAACAAACGATACATCGAGATCCACTTCAACAGATGTTGACAACTATGGATGGACGATGGTGTCCAATCCGTACCCGTGTGCAATTGATTGGGAAACTATAGAGGCACGTGTAGGTACTGGTACAAATGATACTACCTACGATTTCTTGCCTACTGTAAGTATATGGGAGCCTGCAAACCAGAACTATGCTACTTATTTAGCAGATAGTATAGGAGTTGCAGGTGTCGCAGCCAATAATAATGGTACAGGGGTAGATCTTTCTGATGGTGCTCGTTATATTGCTCCTTTCCAGTCTTTCTGGGTGCAACGTTCAGATCATAAAGGAGAGGATGTAGGTACAAGTGATCCAAAAATGTTTACAGTTTTACCTACAGATCGTGTCGTGTGTGAGAAGCCTAAACATTTTAAACAATCACAGAAGGATTATAGTGTGATGCGTGTTAAGTTAACCAGTGAGGATAATCACTATACTGATGAGTTATTATTGCGATTTAGTCCAATGTTCTCAGATGGTTATAGCAATTCAAAAGATGCGCATAAATTGTCCTCTTCTAATCCAAACGTAGCGCTTATTTCTACAAGGATTGGAGGGAAAAGTTTAGTAATTCATAGTAGATCATTGCCTGAGGAAAAAACAAGTATTCCTTTGTGGATAAAAGCGTTGCCTGGAGTTGATTTAAGTATAGAGATTACAGATAAGCCTGATGGTTGGTCTACTTGGTTGGTTGAAGTAGCCACAGGTAATACTTTCGCTATGGAAAATGGAAGTTTCGACTTCGTTAATTTCGACCTGGGAAATAGTCATAGGTTTGATTTGGTTGTAAAAGAAGGATTGGAGGAACCTAACCCTATCAGTGCTAATGTCTTTACGTATGACAATGGCGTTGAGATTGAATTCGAATATCCTGGAGTGAAAAAAGAGGTAGTTGTAAAAGATATATTGGGTAGAGTTATTTTCTCTACAACCATCATTGATGAGGATAGAATTTTCCTTCCATTCGATACTTTTTCAAAGCAAACTTTTTTAATTCATGTGATATCTAATGTAGATAGTAAATTATATAAAGTAATCCCCTAATAGTATATTTCAATACGTTCTGATTGACAAGAAAAACCACCCTGTTCTGGGGTGGTTTTTTCTGTTAAATCAAATTTTTAACCATTTCTATAGTTTTCGTTCTGTTTGAGAATAGGTTTAATCCGAATTTATACTTGAACTTTAATTCTTTTTAATTCAACCGTATAGTTAGGTTATTTATCGATTGTTGAATGATTTATTCCTAATTGAGTTTCATTTTTGTTCTTTCAAAATCTGAATTTATCATAGAAGATGATTGGTTCAGATTGATTGTTTCCACTGTGAAATGCGATTTTTATCTTTACATATAGCCCCCTTTAATCAACTTCTAGTAGGTTGGTTGTTGATGACTTTCAGTTACTTGAATGCTCAAAGTCTATCGACCCTTTCTTCCTTGGTAATCAATGATGGAGTGGTCAATGGTCCTATATTGGATAATAACGATGAATATGGAGTCTCTGTAGTCTCTTTGGGAGACCTTGATGGAGATGGAGTGGTTGATATCGCCGTTGGAAGTGAAAAGGATGATACAGGCGGTAAGGATCGTGGTATCGTTCATATTCACTTTTTGAATGCTGATGGTACCATAAAAAATTCAGTAACAATTACTTCATCAACACCGAATGGCCCTAGTTTGAGTAACGATGATAAATATGGAATTTCCATCGCGAATATGGGTGATTTAGATGGTGATGGTGTTATAGAAATTATAGTTGGAGCCTATAAGAAAGACGGTGGAGGTAATCAACAAGGGGCTGCTTTTTTACATTTTCTAAATAGTGATGGATCTATAAAGGAAACATTAGAGTTTAGTAGTAATTCCAGTAATGGACCTTCTTTGAATGATAAGGATGAGTATGGAGTGTCCGTTGCAAATATTGGCGATTTAGATAATAATGGTTACAATGATGTTGCAATAGGGGCGCGTAAAAATGATACCGGAGGTACAGGTAAGGGCTCTGTCCACATTCATTTTATGTATAAGGTGAATGGTGAGATACGTATTCAGAGTACCGTGAAATTGTCTGGTGATACGCAAAATGGAGCTAGCTTATCTACTCAGGATGAATATGGGGCTTCACTCGCGAATATTGGAGATTTGGATGGAGATGGTGTCAATGAATTGGCCGTAGGTGCAGATAAAAGTGATGCTGGTGGAGGGAATAAAGCTGATCGAGGGATTGTATACATCCATTTTATGAATTCAGATGCTACTATTGATCACACTGTTGAGATTAGTCATAATAGTTTAAATGGTCCTGTCTTATTAGATAAGTCACGTTATGGTTCTGCAATTGCTTCAATTGGAGATCTCAATAGTGATGGGGTGAATGAAATTTCAGTAGGTGCCTTTCATGATAATACTGAAGGTGAGAATTTTGGATCTATATTTATTCATTTTATGAATACGGATGGAAGTTTGGATAGTACTTGGTTGGTAAATAATACTACAACAGGAGTCGCTTTAATGTCAAACCCTCATGATAATTTTGGACGATCAATAAGTGCTTTAGGGGATATAAATGGAGATGGTTTTATAGAATTTGCAATTGGAGAACCTGGTGATAGTGATTTAGGGACTAAAAGAGGGGCTGTGCATATTATTTCATTAAATGGGAGTATAGTAACTTCAAGTGGAATAGTATGGGATGGGCTTACTTGGTCTGGTGGGGCTAGTATAGTAATTTCGGGAGGACCTTCTTATGAGGAAGCCGATTCTTCTAAATCAATGATCATTCAGGCTGGCGATACGGCATTTATTTCTGAGCAAATTAGAGTAGCTAGTCTTCAGGTGGATAGTAATGCAGTTTTACAAGTTTCGGCATCACAGTGTATGACTGTATTGGGTGCTGTAAATGTGCATGAAAATGCGAGTGTAATTTTGTCTGCCACCACCGATTCTACTTATGCGCAATACTACGGTATTGCAATGGAGCGTACAACAGTAGAAATGGTATTGAATCACTACGATTGGCATCAAATTGCCTCACCGGTAGCTGCTACTACCTTGGCAGATTTGAAAACCAAAAACTCAATTGGAGTGGATGGATCTATTGTATATGCAGTAGACCATAATGTGCCAATGGGAGATTCTTCCCATATACGTTGGTATGAAACAGAAGATTATAATGAAGGAAATAATATAGGATTTGGTTCAGATTCCTCTTATAGTGACGCATTTGGTACCTGGTATGGTGGAAAAAGTACCGATGCTTTTGATGGTAAGGATGGCTATATGATTTTTGTAAATGCTACACTTACGCAAAATGCACCTTTGCCGCTTAAATTAAAAATCACTGGTACAACCAATGATTCTTCCAGATCCACTTCGACAAATATTGACAATTATGGTTGGACCATGGTATCCAATCCATATCCTTGTACAATTGACTGGGAGACTATTGAGGAAAGGTTAGGAACAGGAACCAATGACAATAGTTTTGATTTCTTACCTACCGTAAGTGTATGGAATCCTGAAAATCAGAATTATGCAACTTATATGGCAGACGGTGTAGGGACCTCTGGTATTGCTGCCAATAATAATGGTACTGGTGTGACACTCTCTGAAGGTTCTAGGTATATTGCACCATTTCAATCTTTTTGGGTCCAGAGATCAGATCATCTAGGGGAAGATATGGGCGTAAGTGATCCTAAGGTCTTTAAAGTGCTACCAACAGATAGAGTAACATGTGAGAAACCTAAGCATTTTAAAATGTCATCCTCGGAAGATGTATTAATGAGGTTGAAAATGACTAGTGAAGACAATCCATATAGTGATGAACTATTGCTTCGCTTTGGCAGTCAATTTAAAGATTACTACCACAATTCAAAAGATGCACATAAATTATCCTCCTCCAATCCTGAGGTTGCATTAATTTCAACAAGGATGAATGATAAAAGCCTTGTGATTCATAGTCGATCTATGCCTGAAGAAAATACAAGTATTCCTCTTTGGACAAGAGCTCCATTAGGGACAAGGTTGAAAATGGAAATTAAGGATATACCTTTTGGTTGGTCGATTTGGTTACTTGATCTAGAGACGGGAGAAGTATATCCATTTGTAGATGGAATTTTCGAATATGTAAATTTTTCAAAAGGAAACAATCATAAGTTTGATTTGATTATCAACAAAAGTGGTAAAAGACCGAATGCAATTGGGAGCAGTGTTTTTGTTAAAAATAGAGGGGTGGAATTGATGTTTGACTATCCGAATAATAAGAAAGAAGTTATTGTTCGGGATGTAGTTGGTAGAGTGGTGTATGTTACTTCGAGCGTAAATGAAGAAAAGCTATTTATAGCATTTGATCGTTTTCCAAAACAAAATTATTTTATCCAGATTAGTTCAATTCAGTCTACAGAGATGTTTAAGGTGCTTCCTTGATTGGTTTAAAGGGATTTCTATGAAAATAAAAAAGCCAATACAAATTTGTATTGGCTTTTTATATACTTGAAGTATTAAAACATCATATCGTCACTTCCTCCTTGAACACCTGTTGGTCTTCCTCTCTTTTTTTGTTGGTTAAATCTATACGATAATGAGAAGGTTAATGATCTTGGTCTCCATCTCATTTCCTGGTATAAATAATAATCATCCGTTTCTGTAGTCATTTGTCGCTTTCTACTGTTGAATGCATCAGATAGTCGTGCGCTGAACGTCCAATTTCTCTTAGACCCTAAGTCCTTGTTTAGGGATAAGTCCATAGAATGCATAGCATCCGACCTCCCTTGTAAATTTTCTCTGGCAGATCTAAACGAATATCTTGCTTGGAATTTCCATTGTTTTGGAAGGCTGAAATTGTTCGATAGGCTTATTCTGTGAGATAGATCGTTTTTATCTTCTAAATCGAACTCATCGTAAGCTTGTAAAGTATAGTAATAACTCGATAAGCTTGCTCTGATGCTAAACCATTTGGTAATCTTAGAAGAATAGAAAAATTCCATTCCTATATCTTGCCTGTCAGCAGCATTTTCAGGTTTTGTATGGGTGTTATTTTCATCATCAATGGTAGTCAATCTTTGAATAACGTCCGTCCTAAGATTGGTGAAAATGGCAGCTGTGAAACTTCCTCCTTTTGCATATTTCAAATACTGCAATTCCATATTTGTACTATAGCTAGGATTTAAATCCGGATTACCCCCAAAGATGTCTTGATTATTGGAAGTAGAGAAGAAAGGCATCAATTCATGGTATCTTGGTCTTCTGATTTTTCGGGTAACTCCAAATTGCCAGGATTCTTTTTTATTTTGTTGAAAATTGAAATTTGCTGAAGGAAAGAATCCTACATATTCTTTTTCGTTTAAATCTGATTGGTCTATGGATATATAATCGACAGATATATCAGAATTCTCTGCTCGAAGTCCAAGTGAATATGAGTACTTGTCGTTTAATTGATGGCCCCATGAAAGGTAAGATGCGCTTATCTTTTCTTTATAAAGCATATCGTATCCTAGATCTCTAACTTCTACAGACTCTAAATCTGAAATGGTCTGTTCGTTGTCGAAATCTATGTTTCTATCGTCCAGGCGAATTCCAAATTCCAATAGTTGATCCTCATTGAACGGATAGCTATAATCCAATTTGAAAAATCCATTTTTGGATACTTGTTCATTTTCCAGAAATTCTTCAAGCAGGTAATTGGGGATTACATCATCTATATATTCATCCGTTAGGGCAATTTCATTATGGTCCCTTTGTGATTTTTGCAAATCGATGGATAATTCATGATCCTTTTTAGCAAATTTATGCGTTAAATAGAAGTTAACATCCATGGAAACGCCATCCTCATCTTCCGTTTGGTTTCTTTTTGTTGCCAAGGCTTCAGGAAGGATATTGTTATAGGTAAGTAAAGTGTTTCTCTTTACGTCATAACTGCTTATGGAAGAAGATATACCTAGGGTAGTTTTTTTGCTCAAATAATAGTCGGTACCTATGTTGAAAGTGTGACTATCTCTAAGTCTATCATTTGTTCGATCCGTTCTGGTATGGGATGTAGTGGTGCCATCTTCGAATGTTTTTTTCTCTCCGTAGGTGTCGATACTTACATCGCTATGTCTAAAGTTGTATCCTCCAAAGAAGTTCCATTTTCTATCTCTATAGGCTAGATTGATACCTAAACTTTGGCTCTCCGGAAATCCGCTTGATACCTGAACATTTCCATTGAATCCAATTTTTTTATTCTTTTTAAGAATAATATTGATGATTCCCGCTTCAGCATCCGCTTGATATTTTGAGGAAGGATTGGTGATTATTTCTATCTTTTCAATGAGTTCTGCAGGTATATTTTTCAATCCGTCATTGCTGTTACCTAACATGGCAGAAGGTTTTCCATCAATTAAAATTCGGACATTTTCATTCCCACGCATATTGACACTTCCTTCAGCATCCACTTCAACGGATGGAAGTTCATTCATCACCTCTAGGGCGGAGTTTCCTGTTTGACTTTTGTCTGAGGCTACATTGAAAACTTTTTTGTCTCTTTCCAGGACTACTTGATTCGCACGCTCTTGTAGTACTACTTCAGAAAGAATAGCTTGATCCAGAACCAATTGGATGGTCCCCAAATTCATTGAATTTGATCCCTTTTCGATCGTAACAGGTATGCTTACGTCCTTATAGGAGATGAATTCGATCTTAATGATATATTTTCCGGGTTTTAATTCAAGTTTGAATTTTCCTTTATCATCTGTAATAGTTCCATCAATAATCTCTTGATTTTGATTGTAAACGGTAGCTGTCGCATAAGGTAGTGCTTCTGCATTGGCTTTATCCATCACCTTTCCATTTATGGAAATCTCCACCTTATTGAATTGGGTGCTTTTTGCAGGCAATGAACTTGTCTGTCCAAAACTAGGTTGTAGTAAACCGAGTAATATCAGTGGTAAAGTGTAACGAGTATATTTCATAAAAGGATTATTGCTGACTAAGGTTTACTTTAAACCATATGTTAATCGGTGTGGATATGGCGTTAAAATCAGGACGATTTGCATGTCCGTTTCTTTGCATCCTTGGTGAATTCCCCATATTCCTAGAGTTTCTATTGATTGGGTTATTCGTTCTCATTGAGTTAGATACCTCCATGGAGCGAGGACCATTTGCAGGATCCATTCCGTTTGAGATGATTCCTAAAGAAAAGTTATCTGTATGGGCAAAGTCACCTTTTAAAAACTTCTGCTTCTCAATGCGTAACTTATAATGAAAGGTCTGGTTACCCTCAATAAATAAACTTAAGTCAATTCCGCTGTTGAACTGACTGTAATCTAAAGTGTCTGAATTTCCAAAATGGGTATAGACAAGTCTTTGATCCAGGTTGTGTAGTAGTTTTTGAAGATCATTATTTTTCGATTTCCTGGAAATAAGTCTGTTGGGAGCAGAGATGTCTGTCTGCATGCTACCACCTTTATTTTTTTGTTTATCCCTTTTTAAAGGATACTGTACAGAAATGCTTTTTTTCTTTTTACCTGTCGGATCTAGATAGATGGTAGTTCCAGCATTCAGTAATTTAAGAATGCTTGCACGGTCATCCGTTCTTAAATGAAGGTTGAAATAATCGGCATCTTGCTTTAAGGCCCAGCTTATTTTGCTGTTTTGATCGTAGCCTTGCATGCCTTTATTTTCCTCGCTTAAATCTGTAGCATAATAAGCTTGATAAACAGGTAAATTAACACAGGATACTAAACCGGCTAAACTAATACCAACCAGGATATGTTTAAAATGAAGCATAGTTTTTTATTTGATTATGCAAAAGTACTAGATGTTGAGGGAATCTAAAGGGAATTTTCAATGAACCCATTCATTTTTTCAACGAATGGCGTGGATTTAAGTTTATTTAACGATTAGAGATCTTTTGTTAATGGCTATTATTATGGAAGATTAACTTATTTTGTAATTATAAACTGTTACATTATAAGGAGTAATGGATTTTGATAATGTAATAAAAGATAACTATAATAAAGGGGGGTAAATAGTTGTTATACTGATTGTTGTGTATGCAATTGTTTTAAGCATTTTTTGATTGATTATTATTGTAATATAAAATAGGTTTTATTTAATAAAATGATGTATATTTAAATTCCAACAACGATATAGAAATATAAAATGGTTGGTTATAATTTTTTCTATTAATGGCATTCTTTCAGATTGTGGTGATCTGAAAGAATAGCCATTTTTTTTTGGCCTTAGTCTCGGCCAATGAAATTATCTAGCAGGCTGTATTTTTACCTTTTTACGTTTTATCTTCACTCCCTGAATATTTTTTAGGAGGGATTTTACTTTGTTGCGGTCAATAGCAGCGTAAGCAAAATGATCTTTTACTTCTATCAATCCAAGTTCTTGTTTTTGAAGGCCTCCAGTTTTTAAAAGATGACCTACGATATCAATCTTATTGATTTTATCTTTCTTACCAGCACCTATATACAAAGTAATCCATTTGGGCAATTGAGGTAATTGAAGTTCTTCTTGAAGTGTGATCATCTCCGCATCCTCTGGAATATAGCTTGGTTTTTCTTCGTCCTCTCCCTGGATTAAATAGGAGCTTCCTGTTGCATGCATTCTCGCCGTTCTCCCGTTTCGATGCAGGAAAGAATCTTCTTTAGTTGGTAATTGATAATGTATAACTTGACCAATTTCTGGTATGTCAAGTCCTCTGGAAGCTAGATCAGTACAGATTAATATTTGATGGCTACCATTTCTGAATTTGACCAATGAGCTTTCCCTTTCTTCCTGCTCCAATCCACCATGGAAGGTGCCGTGGTAAATACCTCTTTGCTGAAGCGTTTGGCTAATCCTTTCAACAGCATCCCTATGGTTACAGAAAATAAGTGTAGTTTGACTTCCCAATTGGCAGATCAAAGAGAATAGTGTTTCTAATTTTTCCGTATCCTTTGTTAGGATTAATTTTAGACTCAATCCTGTATTTTCACTTTGCTCAATAAAGTTTAATTCCTTAGGGTTTTCAAGCCCAACAAATTTTGGAATTTCAATTGAATGACTAGCGGAGGTTAAAATTCTTTGTTTCAAAAGTAACATTTGGCTGACGATAAATGTCATGTCTTTTTGAAATCCGAATTCCAAGGATTTGTCAAATTCATCTAAAACCAGGAATTCAATTCCTACTGGTTTGAAAGTACCTCTTCTAATGAGATCAGCAAGCCTTCCCGGTGTTCCTATTAATACTGCCGGTGCTTCAGATAAATTGTTCTGCTCTACCTTAACAGAATGCCCTCCGTAACAGCAATTCACCTTTAGTCCGGTGCGCATTGACTTAAATACTTGCTCTATTTGAAGGGCAAGTTCTCTAGAAGGTACCATGATAAGTGCCTGGATATACTTTTTGTTAGTATCCAATTTGTCCAATAACGGCAATAGAAAACCAAGTGTTTTTCCAGATCCTGTTGGCGAAAGCAATACTACATCATCCCCGTTTTGAATAGTGGAAATTGCGGCATTTTGCATTTCGTTCAATTGAATAATCTCTAAGTTTTTTAAAGCTTCTTTTATCATGGTGATTTATTTGAGTTGCAAAGGTACATTAGATATGTGAGAAGGAGGTTATAAAAGGAGGAAGGATTGCCCTCATTCAACATTGTGCTTTGTGCTATGATTGTTTTGTATGCTATACGTATCTTTGCTTTTTATTAGAAAAAATATGGAAGGAACAATAAGAGCAAATATAGCTATTGGGATGTTGGTGAATATAGTTTTGAAGAAAGATCAACGTTCGGGAAATCTAACAGAAGGAATTGTAAAAGATATTTTGACAAAAGCACCTAAACATCCACATGGAATTAAGGTTAGATTAGAAGGAGGAGATGTTGGTAGAGTTAAGGAAATCATAGAAGAGGATATAGATTGAAAATTCTTCATACACATACTGTCGGAAGGCTTGAAGAGCCCATTCGTTTTATAGATTATGCTAAGGGATATGATGCCTATATTTACACTTTTCCATCTAGGCAAGGTTTAAAGAAGGCTATTGAGAAAGGTGCATTTCTAATAGATGGCATTCAGGGAAATACGGGAACTTGGTTAAAAGAAGGTCAAAGAATTGATTGGTTGGAAATTCAAGCCCCAAAAATGAAGCAGTATAATTTGGATTTGGAGGTGATTTATGAAGATCCTTTTTTTGCTATTATCAATAAGCCTGCAGGCATTCTAGTGAGTGGTAATCAGTTTAAAACTGTAGCCAATGCATTATTGCCCAATTTAAAACCCTCGGATGAATTGGATGCTCTAGCAATTCCTAGACCGGTTCATCGATTAGATAGGTTGACTTCCGGTTTATTATTGATAGCCAAAACTTCAAGGGCTCAGATTGAATTGTCCAATCAATTTAAGCATAAAACTATTCGGAAAAAATACAGAGCTATTGTACAGGGTGCTTTTCCAGAAAATGGGATTATTAATGAACTTATAGAAGGCATGGATTCCAGTACAAAATATCAAAGAATAGGCCTGTATAATTCTTTGAGAAATGAGCTTGTTTCACTGGTTGAGCTATTTCCGGAAACAGGAAGGACCCACCAATTGAGGATTCATACTTCCGGTATGGGACACCCTATTATAGGTGATAAGTTATATACCAAAGAAGGAGAGGTGTTAAAAGGCAAAGGATTGTTTTTATCAGCTATAGCCCTGGAGTTAAACCATCCAATCGATGGTCGTCCACTAAGTTTTGAAATACCACAACCCAATAAGTTTGATTCCTTTATAGAGCGGGAAGCCAGAAGGTGGGAAAAGTTTAGAGAGGAGAAGGAGTAAAATGATAGGTTTTAAGCATCTTCTCATATTATTTTGGAATTAGATCGGTACTATTCATAAATTTTTAATAATTTTACCATCAACTTTAGGGGTGCCATTAAGGCTGAGAATATACCCTTAGAACCTGTTGTAGTTTATCCTACCGAAGGGAAAAGTAATGCTTCGAAGACCTGTAATTTTTTGGTCTTTTATTTCTAGATCGTTGTATTGATTTCCTGCCTGAAAATAACTACATTGGAAAGTCAAAAATGAAAATATTCTTTTAGGGAATCTTTCAAATAGAAAGCAACGATTGTATGAAAATCATTGTCAACAAAGAAGAAAAGGAATTAAACGCTGTTTCCACTATTCAAGAGCTGATTATTGAATTAGGTTTTGAACATAAAACAGGGATCGCATTGGCTGTCAATATGAACATTGTAGCGAAAGCGGAATGGGATGCTCATCCCATTATAGAAAATGATAATATCACCATTATAACGGCTTCTCAAGGCGGTTAATTTAACTAAGTGCTATGGCAAAAAAGGACAGAATACCTTCAAAAGAGAAGATTACTCGTGATGAGTATCCAAATTCGAAAAAAATCTATGTAAAGGGAGAAATTCATGACATTGAAGTAGCAATGCGTGAAATTAGCTTATCTCCAACTATAGATAATACAACCCGTAAAAAAATTGAAGATAATCCTTCAGTTACGGTATATGATACAAGTGGAGCTTATACAGATCCAAATATCGAAATAGATGTTCATAAAGGTTTGAATAGACTACGTGAGTCTTGGATTATGGATAGAGGTGATGTTGAGGAATTGGTCGGAATCAGCTCTGAATATGGTCAGGAAAGGTTAGCGGATACATCTTTGGATGAATTGCGTTTTACAGATCTTAAAAAACCATTAAGAGCAAAGCCCGGACAAAATGTATCTCAATTGCACTATGCAAGAAAAGGGATGATTACTCCAGAAATGGAATATATTGCCATTCGTGAAAATTCTAAAATTGATGAATACAATGGTGATTTACAACAGCATGCTGGGAATAGCTTTGGTGCAAATACACCAAAGTCACACATTACAGCTGAGTTTGTTCGTAATGAAGTAGCAGAAGGAAGAGCTATTATTCCTAATAATATTAATCACCCGGAATCAGAGCCAATGATTATTGGTAGAAACTTCTTGGTGAAGATCAATGCCAATATTGGTAATTCAGCCGTAACTTCTAGTATTGAAGAAGAAGTTGAAAAAGCAGTATGGTCTTGTAAGTGGGGTGCAGATACTATCATGGATCTGTCTACAGGTAAGAATATTCATGAAACAAGAGAATGGATCATTAGAAATTCTCCAGTGCCAATTGGGACAGTGCCTATCTACCAAGCTTTAGAAAAAGTAAATGGTATTGCAGAAGATTTGACTTGGGAAGTATTTAGAGATACGTTGATAGAGCAGGCTGAGCAAGGGGTAGATTATTTTACTATTCATGCAGGGGTTAGATTGGCTTATGTGCCATGGACAGCTAAGCGTGTAACAGGTATCGTTTCCCGTGGAGGTTCTATCATGGCGAAATGGTGTTTGTCGCATCATAAAGAAAATTTCTTGTACACACATTTCGAAGAGATTTGTGAGATCATGAAGGCATATGATGTAGCGTTCTCATTGGGAGATGGTCTTCGTCCAGGTTCCATTGCCGATGCAAATGATAGAGCACAATTTGCCGAATTGGAGACTTTGGGTGAATTGACTCATATAGCATGGGAGCATGATGTTCAGGTGATCATAGAAGGGCCAGGGCATGTTCCAATGCATATGATTAAAGAAAATATGGACAAGCAATTGAAGCATTGTAAAGAAGCTCCTTTTTATACATTAGGGCCACTTACTACGGATATTGCACCAGGATATGATCACATCACATCAGCAATTGGAGCTGCTATGATTGGTTGGTACGGAACAGCTATGTTGTGTTATGTAACACCAAAAGAGCATTTAGGACTTCCAAATAAGGCAGATGTTCGTGAAGGGGTTGTTACCTATAAGCTAGCTGCACATGCTGCAGATTTAGCAAAAGGACATCCAGGAGCGCAGGTAAGAGATAATGCTTTAAGTAAGGCAAGGTTTGAATTCCGTTGGGAAGATCAATTTAACTTAGCTCTTGACCCTGATAAGGCACGTGAATTCCATGATGAAACGTTGCCGGCTGAAGGAGCAAAAGTTGCGCATTTCTGTTCTATGTGTGGACCAAAATTCTGTTCAATGAAGATTTCTCAAGACGTAAGAGATTACGCTGCAGAAAATGGATTGGATACAGATGAGGCCATCGAAAAGGGAATGGAAGAAATGTCGGATACTTATGCCAAAAAAGGATCCGAACTTTATCATTAATTAAATGATACGTGTAATTACGAAAGATCATTTTTTTCAAGGAGAGCATGACTTGGTTCATGCTCTCTTTGAATGTGGTTTAATGGAATTACAAGTTCGAAAGCCTAAAGCAAGTCAATCGGAAATTGAAAATTGGGTAAATCAGATTGCTATTCAATTTCAAGATAGATTGGTAATTTACGATCATGATCAAATCATTAACCCGGATCGGTTTAAGGGTATTCATTACGCTAGTATTGATAGGGCTGATAGGAGTATGATAGGCTATAGTCGATCTTGTCACAGTTTGGTTGAGGTGGAAAAATATGCTCCCTTTTATAAATACCTTGTGTTAAGTCCTATATATAGTAGCATCTCAAAAAAGGGATATGCTCCTAAGGAGGATTGGGATTTTTCTAGGGTGAAAGATGAGATAAAAGATAAGTTAATTGCATTAGGAGGAGTCTCGGAAAATAAATTGGAGAATTTAAACAGTTTAGGTTTTAAGCATTTTGCCCTGTTTGGGGCTGTTTGGGAATCACCTGAACCGCTTAAGAGCTTTAAAAGTATTCTTAAAAAATGGGAAAATATCGCCCGAAATTATTAAGTGTAGCTGGTTTTGACCCCAGTGGTGGTGCTGGTATCTTGGCAGATATCAAAACCTTCGAACAGCACAGGTGTTTAGGCTTTTCTGTTTGTACTACTATTACCTATCAAAATGAAAAACGTTTTGATGGATTGGACTTTTTACCCTGGGATTCTGTTGAAAAGCAACTTGCTATGTTGGCAGAGGAGCACCAAATGGATTTTATAAAAATCGGTTTGGTTAAAGATCTAGAATTTTTACTGGGACTGCTTGGTAGTTTGAGAAGCCACTTCCCCAAAGCGATCATTGTTTGGGATCCTATTGTGAAAGCATCTGCTGGTTATACCTTTTGGAAAAGTATGGATCATATATTATCCGTAATGAGGGAGGTAGATTATATCACACCTAATTGGGATGAGGCATTATTGCTTTTTGAACCCAATGAAGGAGAGGACCTTGTGAAGTTAATTCAGGCTAAGGGATTGGACACCAAGATAATTTTAAAAGGTGGTCATAACCCGGATAAACCAGGTGTAGATTATTTGATTTCAGAAGGCATGGTTTATCCATTTAATCCAAAGAAAACAGACATTCGACCAAAGCATGGTTCCGGTTGTATTTTTTCTTCTGCCTTTAGTGCCAATTTAGCGAATGGATATCCACCTATTAAATCGGTGATACGTGCAAAAAATTATACCCTGGATAGATTGTTAAGTAATGATAGTTTATTAGCCTACCATAAATGATGATGAAGCGTATTCATTTTGTATCCTATGCGGATGAATTTGGTAATCACGTGCCGTCGATTGAAAAAGTATTGGAGGCAGGGATAGATTTGGTCCAATTAAGGATCAAAAATAGAGATGATAAAGCTTGTATTAAGCAAGCAGAGGAGTCCAAAGTCTTGTGTAATCACTATAGGGCTCAATTAATAATAAATGACCGTGTGAATCTTTCCAGGCAATTGGATATTCGAGCTGTTCATTTGGGGCAAAAAGACATGCCCATATCTGAAGCTAGAATGCTTCTAGGTGAGAATTGTTATATTGGAGGTACTGCGAATAGTCTGGATCAAATGATCGCTTTAAGCGAGGAGGGTGTAGATTATATTGGATTAGGACCTTATCGTTTCACAAGGACTAAAGAAAATTTAAGTTCTATTTTAGGGCATGCTGAAATAGCTGATACAGTTCGTGAATTTCAAGCTATTGGTTATAAGACACCCATTTATATCATTGGAGGAATTGTAGCATCGGATTTTAGTACTATTGCTGAATTACCGATTGCTGGTATAGCAGTTTCATCCTTGTTTGCAAATAAAAGCGTTAAAGAAATTGAAGTCATAAAACAAAACTTCGAAAAAGGAATTTAGTATGAAGGATCTTTTACACATTGGAGACATGTCATTTACGTCTCGATTATTTACTGGTACTGGTAAGTTTGGTTCTCTTTCAGAAATGAAGGAAGCTATTGAGATGTCTGAATCGGAATTAGTGACTGTGGCGCTTAAGAGGGTTGAATTACAAGACGATCAGGATACCTTATTGCAGCATCTCGATCATCCAAGGATTCAATTATTACCCAATACCTCTGGAGTACGAAATGCTAAAGAGGCCGTTTTTGCCGCTCAAATGGCAAGGGAAGCTTTGGGGACTAATTTGTTGAAATTGGAGATTCATCCAGATCCAAAATACTTGATGCCTGATGCAATAGAAAGTCTTAAAGCCGTGGAAGAATTGGCAAAATTAGGCTTTGTTGTTCTACCTTATATCCATGCTGATCCTGTATTGTGTAAGCATTTAGAAAATGCTGGTTCGGCAGCTGTTATGCCATTAGGTTCACCTATTGGTAGCAATAAGGGCTTGAAAACGATCGATTTTTTAGAAATTATTATTGAACAATCCAATATACCGGTTGTTGTAGATGCAGGTATTGGTAGTCCTTCTGATGCTGCCAAGGCAATGGAAATTGGTGCGGATGCTGTGTTGGTAAATACAGCTATTGCTTCTGCTCAAGACCCTGTTTTGATGGCAAATGCTTTCAGATTGTCTGTAGAAGCCGGTAGAATGGCTTATTTGGCAAAATTAGCTAGCGTTGGAAATACTGCTTCTGCAACTAGTCCCTTAACTGGATTTTTAGATATGTAGTGCATATTTTGTACTGTGCAAAAAGCCAATTCTTCCAAGGATTGGCTTTTTTTTATTTTTTGAATGTTATTTTTTGTTATTAAAACATAAAAATATACCATTCCAATGCTTTATATAAATAATATTATTAACTTTAATTGATTGAGGTATATAGTATTAGTGTATTTCAATTATTATATAATTTATTAATTATAAAATTAAGATTATGGAAAGGTTAATGGAGATTCCCCGCCAGGGGTGCGATTATAGCTACTTTATTCTTTCTCCTACGTGTAGTTATAAAATAGTCGAGTTAAAAGAAAGGATTTCATCTCCCTTGTTGAAAATGTTCGAGAGATCTTGGGGTATCTGTTCTGTTTCAGAAAATTCTGTTATACAAAGATGTAGGAAAATATATGTTTTGAACAAAGCAATTTATTTGAATTGATTCCTGTAGTACTATTTTTTGGATAGTGTTTTCTTGAGCAGTAGGTGTGAGTTTATAGTGGTGCCAATGGAATAACATTGTTTAATTTAATAGTATTGGTAAATGTCATTAAATTCTTCTGAAAAATTAGTTTTTAATTTAATCTTGATAACAAGCCTATTAATCTATTTTATTTATAAATTAAAACCGCTATTAGTGATTTGATTCTAATGATAGTATCCCTGTTAGATTCCCCTTTTAGTGTTATTTGATTGAACGATTAGTAATTAGAATTTAAAATATTCAATGATTGAAAAGTTATCCTATAAACAATTATCATTAAGGAATGATGTGTTTCGAGAAGTTGCGGAAGCAACTTCTTACAAAAGTGAACAAGAATACCTGAATAGCTTGGTTACTATTTTAGCCAAGAGTCTAAATGCAGATTATGTATTAGTTGGAATTCCAGAGGAAGAAGATAAATTGATGATTAAAACAATGGCCTTCTGTGCTGAAGGGCAATTACTGCCAAATATGCGGTATGAGTTAAAGGGTACTCCTTGTGAAAAAGTTTATTCAAATCATAAAGTTTGTACCTATCATGAAAATGTAGCTGATGAGTTTCCAGAAGATTTAATGCTTATAGAATTTGGTATTCAAGGATACATTGGGGCTCCTTTGTATGCGTATGAAAAAGGTGTTAATGGTATATTGGCCTGTTTATTTAAGCGAAGATTGGATAGAGATCAATTGGAACAAAGTACACTTGAGATTTTAACCAATAGAGTAACTGCTGAAATTAATAGAATTAATACTCTAAAGGTCTTGAAACAAGCGAATTTGGATTTGAAAAAATCTCAGGTGGATCTCTTGAATAAAAATGAAGAACTTTTATTGTTGAATGGTAAGGTTACCAAATTATTAAAAGAGAACAATAATCAGAATATTGCATTAAAGCGAGAGAAGGAAAAGGCGGAATCCAACAATAGGTTAAAGAATGAATTCTTACACAATATGTCGCACGAAATCAGGACACCATTGAATGGAATAGTGGGTTTTACTGAATTTCTAAAAGAACCTGAACTTACTGATGAGCAACGATTAAGTTATTGTAATATTATCAATAGTTCTGTTGAACAATTTGTCCGTGTGGTGGATGATATTTTGGAAATCTCCATTTTGGAAACCAAACAAGTAAAACTTATTGAACGTAAGATTGTACTAAATCACGTCCTTTTGGAGCTATTTTCGGTATTTGATATCAAGGCAAAAAATAATAGAACACCACTTTATATCAAAAAGGGATTATCTAATGAGCAGAGTACTATGCTTCTAGATGATAGCAAGCTTAAAAAGATATTGAGTAACTTATTGGAAAATGCCATAAAGTTTACTTTTCAAGGATATGTAGAGCTTGGTTATGATTTAAAAGGAGATAGGATCGAGATTTATGTGAAAGATTCTGGAATAGGAATAGAAGCCAAAAACTTAGCATCCATTTTTGATCGGTTTTCTCAGGAAGAAAAAGAGCTATCGCAAAAATTTGATGGTTTGGGACTGGGATTATCTATAGCCAAGGAGAATACAGAATTATTAGATGGTCATATCATGTTAAAGTCCGAAAAAGGTAAAGGCTCCAAATTTACTGTTAGTATTCCTTATAAGCCTGTTGGAGGAAATAAAGAAATCAAAGAAAGAGCTATCGAAGGGAAGCCCATCGAATGGAATGAGATTGAAAAAGGAGGCTTGTTAATAGTGGAAGACGATGAAATTAGTTTTATCTATTTACAAGCATTGATTAACAGAATTAACCCTGGATTAAATATAATTCACGCTAAAAATGGAATGGAGGCGGTTGAATTATGTAAAGTCAATAATGATATCCAAATGGTGTTAATGGATGCAAAAATGCCCGTAATGAACGGATATGACGCCACTAAAAATATCAAACAATTTTGTCCGGATTTACCCATTATAATGCAGTCGGCTTTTTCAACCTCAGAAGATATGGAAAGAGGATTTGCAGTTGGATGTGATGATTATATTGTGAAGCCAATTGAACGAGATACTTTTACAAAAATCATCAATAAGTATCTGTTGAAAGTGTAGTTTGCTCAAGTAGTTTAAAATCTATCGACCGTACAACCATTATTAACGTGGAATAGGAATTAGAATACTAAATACTTTATACATTTAGATAATGTTGAAATCATTCTTTATGACTAGTTAGAGCCTTTTGTTTTAGTACAGTAATAATCCAAGAAATTAGTTTAGATGGAGATCCGTTGTTTCGGAATGTAAAAGACCTATTGAATGTCACCGTCATAAAATTAGAATTATCCATTAAAAAAAATAGTATGATACAGTCGCATGAAATTGATTACACCATTCACGGTGATGATATGCAAGTTGTCTCAATTGAATTGGATCCACAAGAAACTGTAATTGCAGAAGCAGGAGCCATGAATTGGATGGAAGAAGATATCAACTTTGAGGCAAGGGCTGGAGACGGTTCCAGACCGGATAGAGGGTTATTAGGTAAATTGTTGGATGTAGGGAAGCGGGTTATGACAGGGGAATCCTTATTTATGACTCACTTTACCAACCTAGGACAAAGTAAAAGACAAGTTGCTTTTTCTGCTCCTTACCCCGGGAAGATAATACCCTTAAATCTAAATGAAATCGGTGGAGAAATTTTATGTCAGAAAGATGCTTTCTTATGCGCAGCTCATGGAACTAACCTAAGTATTGCATTTACCAAAAAACTCGGTACTGGATTTTTTGGGGGAGAAGGGTTTATATTGCAAAAAATAAGAGGGAATGGAAAGGCTTTTTTACATGCCGGAGGTACTGTAATTAAAAAAGAGCTGAACGGTGAAACTTTAAGGATTGATACCGGTTGTATAGTTGGTTTTACACCTGGATTAGAGTATAGTATAGAAAGAGCAGGAAATCTAAAGTCTATGTTTTTCGGCGGAGAAGGTTTGTTTTTAGCTACTATAAGTGGAACAGGGACAGTTTATTTACAGAGCTTGCCATTTTCCAGATTAGCAGATAGAATTATTCAGCATGCTCCTAGATTGCAAGGAAGTTCAAAAGGTGAAGGATCGGTCTTGGGTGGCTTAGGGAGAATGATTGACGGGAACTAAATCTCATTGAACAGTTGTGATGAAGACCTTTCAAGACTTTTATGAGAAGGTAGGTGATCAGGAAAGTATTATGGTAGATCTTTTAAGGGAGATCATATTGGAAACTGAGCCAAATTTTCGTGAAAAGATTTCTTATGGAGTACCGTATTATTTTCTTAATTCCAGAGTTTGTTTTATATGGCCAGCAGCTGTGAAATGGGGACCAAAAAAAGGGGTTCTTCTGGGGTTTTGTAAAGGAGCACATTTAGATGACTTTGATGATCTTTTAAACACAGAGGGGAGAAAGGAAATAGGAACCATAACCTATCTGAAACCTGATGAGATACAAGCGGATAAAATAAAAGAACTCATTTTTCAAGCCTTACTGGTAGATAAAGAGATTGAAAGTAAACACAAGAAATAACCATTGAATTTATTCCTTCCTATTCGCTTGCAAGGAAATAAGGTTCAGAAAATTGAAAAAAAAAGACAGGTCTCAGACCTGTCTTTTTTTTTGCTATTGTAAAAATACGGTGTCCATTACCGTGGTTTCTCCTAAGAGTACATCAATATTATTAAGTGTTGTGTCCATATATCCACTTGAATCGTTTGGTTGTACCAATACATCATAAGTTCCAGGAGGAACACCTTGAATAAGGTAGTTTCCACTAGAAGAGGTAAATGTGCTAAAGGTGTCAAGATTTAATATGGCATGTACCGAAGAAAGTTCGGCTGGGCTCACTACTCCACTTATCGCACCACTAGTAGAGCTCACTATGGTTCGAATAACTGGTTTCAATATGTATTTGCCAGAGTTACCTGCACTAACCACCGATGTTGCTGCATCGAAATCCAAAAGGATATTATAGGTGATACCAGCAGAAAAACTAGTGTCAATTTTTACTTTTAAACCGGATTGGCTTCCACTTGGAACCTTTAGTTCGTGAATAGAACTATCTACCATTACCGTATTGTTATCACCCAATATTAATCTTATTTGGCTGATATAACCAGTGTCTATTTCTGCATCAGATAGGGTAGCGGTAAATCCGTTGGTTAAGGTCAAAAGATCATATATTCCGGCATTCACGTCTAGTAAGCTAACAAATCCACTATCCAATTCATTAGGTGTTATTTGTACATCCAGAATATCAATATTTACTTGTTGATAATCTCCTGGAGCATCCGTTAGGCTGACAACCAAATGAGCCTTCTGATTATCTTCAGTTAGAATATCATCATCGTCCTCACAAGCCACAAATAATAAGGAACTCATTGCTAGAAATGCTATTAGTACATTTCGAAAGTTAATTTTCAAATAGGTCATAACATAGTGATTTATATGTAAAGATAATTAAATCAATTTTTGTTTTAGGTTGATTAAATTTGATTTTTTGACAAATGTTATTTTACCATACTATATGCAACGATTATAATTTAGTAATTCGTCATGGATTTACCTTTGTTTTATTGGTGTTTGTGCAATATTTTCACTATATTAATGTTCAATTAAAATAATAAGATCGTCTATCGCGATTATAACAATTTTGAAATTATTTAAACCCTTTTATATCGAATACAATGTATATCTTCTTTTTTAGTTTTGGATTTATAATGCTTTTATTAATTGTTTTGACATTCATCTATTTTTACCTTCCAAGGATAATAGTTGATATTGATAATAGGTTAATGGCATATGTGAATAAACCGGATGAACATGAAAATAGCACACCTGAAGACTTCAATCTGAGGTCTGAACGATTGTCCGTATTTTCTGCAGAGGGTTTTAATCTAAAAGCTTATTTCATCCAGTCTGACGATGAAAAAAATAAAGGAACTGTTATTCTGTTGCATGGCATTAGAGGATCCAAAGAAAGTTATTTGTCATCAAGTGCTCTACTAGCAAAGCACGGTTACAATTCTCTGGTAATAGATCTTCGAGCTCACGGTGAAAGTCAAGGGGATTTTTGCACTTTTGGTTCTAAGGAAAAAATGGACATCAGTCTTTGGATAGATGAGCTACAAAATAAATTGGGCGCTGATCATACCATTGGTATTTGGGGCCATTCTTTAGGTGGAGCTATTGCTATTCAAAGTTTGGAGTTTGACTCGCGTTTGTCTTTTGGAATTATTGAAAGTACCTTTTCCGACCTAAAAAGCACGATACATGATTATATGGGGCAAAATTTCGGATTTAACCTTCCCTTTCTCACAGACTTTTTAATTTATAGAGCAGGCGATATTGCTGAGTTCGATGTATTCGAGGTGCAACCTAGAGAATCTGTTGAACATATAGAACAAGCTGTTCTTTTGGTGCATGGTGAAGAGGATGATCAAATCGATATTTCATATGCTAGAATGAATTTTAAGCGTCTATTATCGAAGCGGAAAAGGTTCTTGTCCATTCCAAAAGCAAAGCATTCAAATCTTTGGGAAGTTGGGGGTAAGGCTTATTTTAATCAGATCATTGGATTTATTAACCAACAAGTAGTACCGGTAGAGAGTAAGATTCATCACTAGTTCCTTATGGAAATGAACGATGATATATAAAATAAAAAAAGGAGCTCTAGAGCTCCTTTTTTATTATTTAGATAATTCAGTAAAGTGTTTGAAGAATAAAGGTATGGTCTCTATTCCTTTATAGTAATTGAACAATCCATACTTTTCATTTGGTGAATGAATGGCATCTGAATCCAGTCCAAAGCCAAATAAAACTGTTTTAAGTCCTAATTCCTTTTCAAATAAGGCTACGATTGGAATACTTCCTCCACCTCTGGTTGGAATAGGTTTTTTTCCAAAAGTATCTTCCATAGCCATCGAAGCAGCTTGGTAAGCGATGGAATCTGTAGGGGTAACAGCAGCTTCACCACCATGATGTGGAGTCACTTGAACCGTGACAGATTTTGGTGCTATTTTTTCAAAATGAGCTTTAAATATCTTGGTAATATTATCAGAGGTTTGATTTGGAACCAAACGCATAGATATTTTTGCAAAGGCCTTTGAAGGAAGAACTGTCTTGGCACCTTCTCCAATATATCCACCCCAAATACCATTTACATCCAAACTAGGTCTAATTCCAGTTCTTTCAATAGTCGTAAATCCTTTTTCACCATGTACATCGTCAATGTCCAATTTCCCATTGTATTCTGATTGGTCAAACGGTATCTGTCCTAATGCAGTACGATCCTCAGTACTTACGTTCATCACATCATCGTAGAACTCAGGAATGGTAATATGATTGTTTTCATCGTGTAGCGAAGCAATCATATCACATAGAATATTGATAGGGTTAGCTACCGCTCCACCATAGACACCTGAGTGCAAATCTCTATTGGGTCCGGTAACTTCTACTTCAACATAGGATAAACCACGTAGTCCAACGTTTATAGATGGTAAGTCATTTGCCAACATGGAAGTATCCGAGATTAAAATAACATCTGCTTTTAATTTCTCCTTATTGTCAATAACATACTTTCCAAGGTTTACTGAACCAACTTCTTCTTCACCTTCTAGCATAAACTTTACGTTACAGCTCAAAGAGTTGGTAGCCATCATACTTTCGAAGGCCTTCAAATGCATATACATTTGTCCTTTGTCATCACATGCGCCACGTGCATAAATGTTTCCATCTCTTACAGTGGGTTCGAACGGAGGGGTGTCCCATAACTCATCCGGCACAGAGGGTTGAACATCATAATGACCATATACCAATACTGTTGGTAGAGATGCATCGATTATTTTTTCCCCATATACAATTGGGTTTCCAGCTGTTTCTTCAAGACTTACATTGTCAGCACCAGCAGAGATTAATTTTTCCTTGATGAATTCAGCTGTTTTTCTGAGGTCTTCAGCGAAAGCAGAGTCAGCACTAATAGAGGGCATTCTTAAAAGATCGAATAGTTCCTCTAAGAATCTGTCCTTATGTTCTGATATATATTTTTCTATAGCCATGTGATTATTTTTTTTGCAAAACGAAGATAATACAATCTGTTCATATTATGGGTAAATGTTATACAGGTAATTCCAATTGGAATGTGGTTCCTTTGGAGTCAGAATTAATTAGCGATAATTCACCACCATGTTTCTGAACAATTTGTTGGGATAAACTCAGTCCAATTCCAGATCCTTTTTCCTTCGAAGTAAAAAATGGAATAAAGATTTTATCTTTTAATTCATCTTCAATACCTGGTCCATTGTCTATAATTTGAATAAAGACATGATCCTTATTCTGGAAACCACGAATGATCAATTGTTTGTTATCTATTTCTTTCAAGGCTTCGAGTGCATTCTTAATCAGGTTTATTAAAACTTGAATGATAAGAGCGCGGTCAATGGTAATAGGAGGAATAGTTCCTTCTATTTTTAAGTCAAACTGAATAGATTCCTTTACAAACTCAGCTTGCCAAAAATGAACTTGTTGTTCCAAAATATCCGTCAATTGTTCTTTTTGAAGATTCAGTGAGGGGATATTAATTAAGCTTCGGTAATTCTGAACAAAGTGTAATAAGCCTGAACTTCTCCTTTCTATAGTAAACAGACCATGGTGTAGATCTTCTAAATCTTGTGAATTGATATTTTCATTTGATTTAGCAGCTCCATTTTCATCTTCCATACTCGAAATTAAAGTGGAGCTCAAACTAATCAACGGAGTCATGGAGTTCATTATCTCGTGCGTTAAAACTCGAATAAGCTTTTGCCAGGATTCAGATTCTTGAGAGTTTAGTTCAGCATGAATATTTTTTAGGGTAATTAGTTTTAAAGGAGTTTCTTCGAGACTAAATTCCACGCAGTTTACCAATAGCCTCTTTTGACTTTTATGGATACGGCACGGTACCAGATCTGTTTTACCATGTTTTATATGCACTATGGTTCGGTACAGATCAGGACAAATAATTTCCAGACTTTGTAATTGATACAGAAAGGGTTTGTCAAATAGGTCCTGAGCTGCTTGATTAAATAATTTGATCCTTAGTGCTGAATCGAAACATAAAATGGGTACATCAATTTGATTGATGACGGTGTGTAAATAAATATGTTGGGATTCTTTTGCCACCTTTAATTCCTTAAAGGATAGTATGATCCTATTCAATGATTCATTTAATTTTTTATATAAAAATGAACCCTTTTTACTCTGGTATTGAATGGCGTGATCATTAAATTCTATGGCATTCAAAAATTGAGTTATTTGCCTATTTGTTTTGTTGACATGTCTGTAAAGTTCCCAAGTTATCAATATGGATAATACACTGAAAAAGGTTGAGCTAAAATGCATGCCTTTTTCTATAAAGAAATAGCAGGAGGTCAATAGGGATAAAAACAATAAAATCACCCGTATAGCCAATGGGATATATAAATGTTTAAAGCTCATATTTGGCTAGTTTTCTATATAGTGTAGTTCGTCCCAGTCCCAATTCTTTAGCTACCTGAGTCATATTCCCCTGATGTTTTTTTAAGGCCTTTAGAATGGCTTCTTTTTCCAGGGCTTCAAGGTTTAGGTTTTCAATGGAGATCTCCTTTAGTCCACTACTTGGTCTTAGTAGTAAATCCTTATCACTTATAGTGTTGGATTCTGACATGATAACCATCCTTTCTATTAGATGGCTTAATTCTCGGATATTACCCGGCCATTCATAACCCATTAATTTCTCTAATACTGACGGAGCAAAAGTCAGTTCCAATTTTTGATATTTCTTGGCAAAATAATTCAGATAATAATCTGATAGCGCTTCTATATCTGCTTGTCTATCTTTTAACAACGGTATATTTATTTCTACCGTATTGATTCTGTATACAAGGTCTTGACGGAAAGTGCCCGCAGCTATCATATCATACAGTGGCATATTGGTAGCGCATATTAGACGAATATCAACATTCACAGGGGAGTGGCTACCCAATGGAACAACCTGTTTGGATTGTAATGCCGTTAATAATTTTGCTTGAAGTCCTAGGCTTAAATTACCTATTTCATCTAAAAATAGCGTTCCATTTTTTGCAGCTTCTATTCTACCAATTTTGTCCGTCTTTGCATCGGTAAATGCTCCTTTTTTATATCCGAATAGTTCTGCTTCAAAAAGGGATTCACTGATAGAGCCCAAATCCACTTGTATGAATACTTCATCTTTTCTATCCGACAAATGGTGGATGTATTTTGCGATTTCCCCTTTTCCGGTTCCATTGGCACCTAAGAGCAAAACGTTGGCATCCGTGGGAGCTACCTTTTTCAGGTTGCGTACCAATTGTTTTATAGAAGAAGATTGGGCAATGAAATGATCCGGATTGAATATAGGCTCAAGACTCTTCTGGACTTGGCTTAGCTGATCCAGTTTTTTCTCCTTATGATAGAGTTCTGTAGCATTTTTGATGGTCGTCAATAATCTTTCGTTATCCCATGGCTTTACCAAGAAATCGGTAGCGCCATTTTGAATGGCCTTTACCGCCAAATCAATTTCTCCATATGCAGTCATTACAATATACTTGGTAGAAGGAGAGACTTTTCGGAAGTTTGATAACCAGAATATTCCTTCATTTCCAGTGGTAACACTGGCTCTGAAGTTCATATCCAATAATACCAAAATGACCTCATTCTTTTCAATGAATTGTTTGGCGGAATCTGGAGTTGAAAATGTTTTGATAGGGTAGGGAAGTTGTTTTACCAGCATTTTGACGGTAAACAATACATCTTTATCATCGTCTAGTATTACGATAAATGGTTTCATTCGAGAGATTTTTATATTTCGAATGTACTAATTGTATCAATATGAAACATATTTGCAATGTTATTTAATCTTAATTGGCTGTGAATTACAAGAACTAAGGATTTTAGTAAAAAAATATTTACTTGGCAATTGATCTAACCAAAGGAAAGGAGAGTAGAAGATGAGATATTGGAGGACTAGATCGCAATAATCTGTAAGTCAGTCGCTTGATATTTTATTTTGTGAATTATCTGAATAGATTATTTTCAGAGGTTTAAATAAAATTTTTTGGGATAAATGGAGTTTACTATTTATAATAGCAAGGATGTAAACACTCCGGATTTGAAAAATGTTGTCAGAATTATATAATTGACGTAAGTTTGAGTATTATTAAAAAAATTTAAATAGCAATGAAAAAATTACTACTTACCCTCTTATTGGTAGGATTCAATCTTGCCCTTTTTGCTCAGGAAACGATTTATTTCCCAGCATTTGAAATGATCAATGTACATTTTAAACATCAATATGTAACTTCCAAGTTATTCCAGACCTATGTTACTACAAATGGTAAATACCGAATTGTATTGCCTGAAAATTTAGATAGGAATGCCCTTTACACTGAAACGAAAGCGGAGACTAAGGCGAATGCTTTAGAAAATAAAACTTCCTTCTTTATTCTTTCAGACATGAGTGCAATAGGAAACTTACTTATTGTAAACATGAAAATGTACAATACGGCATCTGGAGAAATGGTTTGGTCAGATGTTTTAAAGGCGGACGAATTGGAAGATTTGGATCCCGTAATCAATTTATTAGCGAATGCAATTGGAAGTACGGAATCTGCCGTGGATGCGGGTGATATTTATTCGGTGACCCAATTTGAATCCAATGAGTTGAATAAAAGACAAGCTACAGAAAGTTGGGGTATTAGTATTGGCGGTGGAGCCATGTTAACTTCTGGTATTGACGAACCATTAATTTCTGGATTTGGAATTATGAAAACCTTTGATTCTAGAAATTTCATCTTAGATATTAAGGGAGAATTTTACTTTGGTGAAGGAACCCACGCAAGTAGAATAGGGATGAATATTCTGAAACCAATCACTAAAGAAAACTACTCCTTGTTTTACGGTGGTGGATTATTCTATGGAGGAATGTATTATTCGAAGGAAATGAAAAGCGAATATTATGATAACTACTATATGTATGAAGATGAAGTTGGTGATGCAGGATTAGAGATTGAAGGAAACTTCGGTGTTATTATTAACAGATTATCGTCTGTTCAAATAAGATTGACAGTTTCTCCAACCATTGCATTCTATAGTATTGAAAACAATGCGGTGGGAGCAATTAGAGCTGGTGTATCAGCAAATTTCTAATCCATGGCAAAGTATAAAGTTTTATGTTATTTTCTTAGCATTCTCTTATTTTGCAGTAGTTGTGGTACAGCCTATATTGTAACGGATAAGGGCAATGATATCTACATAAATGGTGTGAAAAAGGGAACTGAAAGGATTGAAGTTAAAAGAACTGGAGGTCCTAAGAAAATCAAAGTGGATATTAAGCAGGGTAATAAAATTGTGAATTCGCAAAAAGTGAGAAGAACTTTTACGGTTGGTTCCATTGTTATTACTTTAATATTCGGACTTCCTGGATTTATTTTTGGTCGACAATACCCTGAATCGACTTATGTAAAAGGTAAAAAGAAATCGAATGAATCAGGAGAATCCATTTGGTCAAAACCACCTGAGGATCAAAATAAGTGGAATAACTAACGAATTATTAAGTACAAAAAAAAGGTCTAGAATTTCTTCTAGACCTTTTTTTATATATAGAAAGCAGGGGATTATTTTTGCTTGATTAGCTCTACTCTCGTTTCAATTCTTACTTCGTTTCCGACTGCCAATCCTCCACTATCAAGAACTGAATTGTAGGTAAGACCGAAATCTTGTCTGTCAATTTCTCCAGTAATTTTGAATCCTGCTCTAACATTTCCCCAAGGATCTGTAATGATTCCTCCAAATGTTGCCTCAAGTACTACACTTTTTGTAACACCTTTGATCGTCATATCACCATGTAACTTATACTTTTTACCTTTTGCCTTTTTCATTTTCGTAGACTTAAATGTCATGGTAGGGTATTTTTCTACATCGAAAAAGTCAGCATTCTTAAGATGTCCATCTCTTTGATCATCTTGTGTATTGACACTATTCATTTGAATAGTTACATCGAATGATGCATCAGAAAAGTCTTCCTTGTCCGCTTTAGCTGTGATAGCATAATCTCCGAATTGACCAGTCATTTCAGAAATTACCATATGATCTACATTGAATCCAATAGAACTATGAGCGATATCACCTGTCCAAGTTGTGCTTTGTGCGTAAGTCGCAGTACTCAAAAGTGCCGCAGCAATGATGCTTAATGTACGTTTCATGTGTGTGGGTTTTAATTGTTGGTACAAATATAGATAATTAATTGTTGAGCGTGCAACAATCGAATAGCGAAAAGATGAATATTAACATTTATTAAGAGAACACGGGATGGAATAAAAGATTTGTTAGATTTGTGATGGAATGATGATCATCATGAAAATGTTAGTTATAAATTTATATTGTAAAAGTTTAAAAAATTAATATGAAAATTCTTAAATCCTCCATCTTTCCTGTCCATTTGATGATGACTATTTTTGTTTTCTTTCAGGTGGCAAATCCATGTTTGGCCCAATCCATTGATTCATTAAGACTAAAGGAATTCTCTCAAAAGGATAGTATCATTCTTTATGATATTATGAAAGTAAGGAAAGTTGATTTTCTAGCTCTGGGAGATAGTGAATTATGCGAAGACAAATCTGATAAAAAATGTTTAATACAGTTTTTGAATCTCAAAATAAAAGAGAATTTTTACTACCCACCACTTGCGGAATATGGAGGGGTTTCTGGAAATGTTAATGTCCAATTTATCATTGATGGAGACGCGAAAATTAAGGATGTTAAAGTACTCAAAAGTTCAGGTAATAAGCTATTGGATAATGGAGCTTTAAATATAGTTCGTTCAATTCCTCAATTGGAAAGATCCGCTCTTAAGGATGGGAATCCTGTCGCTACTAAACATACACTTCTTGTAAAATTTAATTCTCAATATCCGAAAAGGATTACAACAGTTCGCGGTGATACTATATTTTGTCCACCTATATGGGAACTAAAGGATATGAATCATGAATATGATGGACGGGATTTTCAAATAGAAATGATGAACCATCTTGCTAGGAATTTCAGCTATCCTGATAAAACCATAGGGCATCCACAAGGAAAGGTATACGTAGAATTTACCATAGATTCGGAGGGAAATATTGTTAAAGTAAAGGTTGTGAAGAGTTCAGGTAATAAAGTGTTGGATGATACTGCTGTAAATTTAGTAACAAGTATTTCCAAAATTGAAGTTCCAGCTATGGAGAATGGAAAAGCTTTAGATGTGAAATATACTGTTCCTATTAATTTGAAATTATGATAACACCAAATATGATTTATAAAGATTGCGCAGGGATTAATAGATGACGGATAGTATATTTATTTGTAGGGAGGTTAGTATAATTATATTTTAGCATAAAATAAAAATAGTTAACTAACTTGATGAAGTATTTTAAGATTCTAATATCACCATTTCTATTTATATTATTTGGGTTTAATATTGCGCTAGGGCAAACTAAAGATTCCTTAGGAATTAAGGATTCTCTGGAAAAGGATAGTGAAATTCAATACGATATAAAAAAGGACTACGAAATAGATTCTCCGGCAATAGGAAGAAGTAAATTCTGCCGAGGTAAAAATGATCAAGCCTGTTTGATGAAATATCTTTATTTCAAAATAAAGGAGCATTTTTACTATCCAGTCTATGCAGAAATGGCTGGGATTGAGGGAAAGGTCTATATAGAGTTTATAATAGATAAGGAAGCCAGTATACAGGAGGTTCATGTAGCTAAAAGTTCGGGAAGCGTACTATTAGACTACGAGGCGGTAAAAATGATTCGTAAACTACCTCAATTAGAAAGTGCAGCGATGCTCAATGGTGAACCGGTTGCAACTAGTTACACGATACCAATTAGCTTTAAAACTAGTAAGGAGGTTGAAATAGAAAGGCTTACGTTAGGTGGTGGAATTTCTTCACCGGTTTGGAGTTTAGATGGCTTTGATGGTAAATACGATTTGACCTGTTTTGCAAATGAAATATATACCTATGTTCTTTTGAATTACAAATATCCTCCAATGGCAAAGTTTCAAAATGTACAGGGACGTGTCTATGTGGAGTATACCATATCAACAACTGGAGAAATTATCAATGTTAAGGTGGTAAAAAGTTCCCGATTTAAAATATTGGATGATGCAGCTGTAAGTTTAATTGAAAGTATACCGAAAATGGCTAAACCCGCCATGAAAGATGGAGAACCTGTGGAAGTGAAATTCACCTATCCTTTAGCGTATAGATTATATTAAAATCGTTTTATTAACCATTGGATTATTTCAACCATGAGAATACGTATTTTTTCCAAGATTGATTTTCTTTATTAGGGCTACTAACATTTTTAACTTTCAGTGCTGCACATGCCCAAATCGATTCAACACCAGCACATTTTGATGTTCTGGAAACCATTCCGATCCCTACAAAGGAGGGATGTAAGGAGGTCTCTCCCCAGCAATGTTTGCAAAGTTTTTTTGCTAGCCATATTTCAAATAATGTGGTTTATCCCAAAAAAGCGAGAAGAAAAGGAATTTCCGGTAAGGCCTATATTAGCTTTTCCATTGATAAGCATGCAAAGGTAACAGATGTTACTATTGTTAGAAGTTCAGGAAATGAACTATTGGATGAAGCTGCCATAGATGTTATAAGCAGTATCCCTGACCTGTATCAACCAGCCACGCAAAAAGGGAAAGCAGTAAAAGTAAAGTTTACTTTGCCAATAGGTTTTAAGCTGGATTAACCAATATTACGTATAATAAACCTCAAGTTTTTAGTGACTAGAGGTATTTTTTTAAATAACTTAACTAAAAACTTAGTTGAATAACTAATTTTTTAGTTAAGTTTGTATTAAGACTTCAAATTATGAAAGAATTAACAAGAGCAGAAGAGGATATCATCAAGATATTGTGGGACAATGGTCCTTCTTTTGTAAAAGACATTGTAGAACATTTTCCAGAAGGGCAGAAGCCGGCATATAATACTGTTTCAACCATTGTTCGAATATTGGTGAAAAAGGAATTGGTTGGAATCAACGAATTTGGAAGAAGTCATCAGTATTTTCCTTTGATCACGAAAGAAGAATATAGAAAGTCGCGATTCAAAAAATTAATGACTGGATATTTTGGTGGCTCTTATAAGCAGTTGCTTTCCTTCTTTGTGGATGAACAGGAATTATCAGTCCAGGATTTGGATAGCCTATTAAAAGAATTAAAAGACGAAAGCGATGATAGTAAGTAATTATTCCTGGATCGGCATCCACCTTATTTGGATATTGGGATGGTTGTTATACAAAGGTTTCCTAATGAAATCCAAGGCTTTTACCTTTAATCGAATGGCCCTGTATGGCATTCTTTTTTCTCCCTTTATATTATTGTTGAACCTATCCTTTCCAGAAAGTACATTGGTACTGAATCCTTTACCGGAATTAGTATTATATGAAAATATCCTGGAAGAAAGATCAGCTGATCTTATCGGTTGGACTATACATAATATCCACCTGATCATATATTTCTCCATATCGGTACTTTTACTTACCAGGTTGATCTTGGAATTGATTCAGGTATTTAAGATGAAGCGTAAGGCTTCGAGGGTAGAAGGAGAATTTGGAAATTATTTTGAAATTCCAGGGGCTGGGGCATTTTGTTTCTTTAATGACATTTTCATTGGAGCTGATCAGCAAGATAAAGCCTTAGCCTATAAACACGAATCTATTCATGCCAGTGCTTGGCACAGTGTAGATATACTTTTAATACGAATGATGGCAGTTGTATTTTGGATCTTTCCTTTCTGGAAAAAATTCGAAATATATTTTAAGCAAAATCACGAGTATTATGTCGATAGAAAGCTATTAGCTTCAGATAATTTAAGTTTAAAGCAATATGTGGCCAGTATTGTAGATGATGGTTTATCTGAATATAATTTAAACGCGCTTTCTGGATTGTATCAATTATCCTTAATTAAAAATCGAATTGAAATGATGAAAAGTAAAAACAAGTTTAGTTTGTGGCGGAATGTTTCCTTTGGTATTCTATTGTGTTCAGGTTTATTCCTGGCATCATGCCAATTGGATTCTCAATCCAATGAAAATGAAATAATATCTTTTGCCACATTAGATGAGGCGCCAAAGGTTAGTTTGGAAAATTGTGAAGAAAGTTCACCGGTTTGTTTCCAAAAATACCTGTATGGACATATTTCTAAGGAATTTAGCTATCCTGCTGATGCAAAAGAGGCGGGTATAGCTGGAAAGTCCTTTATACAATTTACCATTGCCAAGACTTCAGAAATAATCAATGTGGAACTGGTAAAAAGTTCAGGTCATGCCTCTTTGGATAAAGAAGCACTTAGATTAGTCAATACGCTTCCTGATATATTGGAAGCAGGAATAAAAAATGGAAAGCATGTTGCTACCCAGTTCGTAGTTCCAATTTCCTTTCAATTAAAGAACTAAATAAACAAGGTCGTTCAAATTATGTTTTGAACGACTTTTTTTAGTGCTCTACTACTCCTTTTCCGAGGAAGACATTTACCTTGGGAACAGGGTTTCCATTAATTCTCCTCCAACTTGTAATCTGACCAACATGCGTTAGTGCATCTGCAATAGGACCATTAATAAGGTTCCAAAAAGGGTATCCTTTAGGATATTTCTTTGATTGTATTTTAATGTTTTCCAGATCTTCAGATGCTATATCCAGTAGTATTTCTCTACTCCTTTTGAATTTTGCCATGGTGACTTCTCTCAATTCTGGTACATCGCTGATAGTTTCAATAGATTGGTATGCATCACCGTTGAAGGTACTTACAATCATATTGCTTAATTGATGGATATGATTGAGTAATTGGAGCATATCCATACTACTATCACAGGGTTTGAAATTCAAATCTCCTGGTTCCAATTTCTCAGTAGCCCATCGGTATCTGAATAATAGACCATCTATCATTCGTATTAATACGGTTGTTGCTTGTATGTTTTCCGGTGGATCCGGAATATTGTAATATCCTATATCTTCTGGCATGTGAATGTTCTTTTGATGGAATTAAAGTTCTTATTTTTTGTGTAAAATACAAAATGAAGATTATCTTCGGAATTAGAATAGATAGAAAATTAAATTAGACCACTTATTGAATGGATGTAAATGAGTTTTTAAATTGGCAGTGGATGAATGATATTTTTGGAGGCTTGGGTGTATTGGCTTCCAGTCTACTTGTTTTATTCTACCTGGCATTCTTAATACAATTTGTACTATATACCCGATTATATTTTCCAATTTTAAAATCCGCTAAAGGATCAAATCAAGCTCCTGTATTTCCACCAGTATCTATTATTATATGCGCTAAAAATGAGTCAGTGAATTTGACTAAGCATATTCCACTTATCATGGGGCAAGATTATCCGGATTTTGAAGTGGTAGTGGTAGATGATGGTTCTTGGGATGGATCTGTGGATTTATTAATGAAATGGGCTAAAGAATATCCTAATTTTAAACATACACGTACCCTTCACGAAGATGATAAGCGAGACTTAAGAGGGAAGAAGTTTGCACTTACTATTGGAATAAAAGCGGCAAAAAACGAACACCTAGTATTTACGGATGCAGATTGTTATCCACAAAATGATCAATGGTTAAAATCCATGGGGCAATGCTTTGAATCATCCAATATGGTTTTGGGATACGGAGGCTATGAAGCTGGTAATACCTGGGTGAACCGTTTGATTCGTTTTGAAACCTTTAAAATTGCCAAGCGCTATTTTGCCTTAGCAAATGTCGGGATGGCTTATATGGGAGTCGGTAGAAATATGGCCTATACCAAAAGTTCATTTTATGAATTATTTGGATTTCGTTCACATATGCATATTCAATCCGGTGATGATGATTTGTTTATCCAGGATTTTTCAAAGAACAGGAGCGTAGCCATTTGCCCTAAAAGTCCTGCCAGTACCTTGTCCATTCCAAAGCAAAATTGGAAAGATTGGATCCGTCAAAAGCGAAGACATATCAGTACTTCGACCTATTATAGAAAAGATATTAAGTGGATGTTGGGTATTCTGGAAGTATCGAGCTTGTTCTTCTTTCTGGGATTCGTAACTTTGCCCCTGTTGAATGTTTCATGGATATATTGGTTACCTGTGCTGCTAGTACAGTTGTTGGTTCAGTATATCTTTTACTTTCGATTTAGTAAGCAGCTTAAAGAGCGTGAATTATGGTTGTTACATCCAATATTTGAAGTGTTTATTTGGCTTTTTCAAGCCTTGATAACGATTTCTGTTTGGATTAAAAAACCTAAACATTGGTAATGGATAAAAAGGGACAAGAACAAAAATTGGTGGACCAAGCTTTGAAAGGAGAAAATAATGCCTTTGAAAAGTTATTGGAAATCTATTGGGATAAAATCTATGATTTTTTGAATCATCCTGAACTATCTAATGAAGATGTGGAAGATCTTCGGGTAATTACCTTTACCAAGTGCTTCACTAAACTGGACCTGTATAAACATGAATATGCATTTAGCACCTGGCTGTACAATATTGCCCAAAATACCTTGATTGATTTTTATAGAAAAAACAAAATCAATACGGTTTCTATTGATTCATCTATCCGAATGGAGAATGGAGAAGTGTGTTCTATTGATTTGCCATGCTCAGGTTCTAACCCTGAACAGCGATTGATAGGTAAGCAACATTTTAGAGACCTAATCGGCCGTATCAAACTGCTAAAACCTGAATATAGAGAGCTGGTAGAGCTACGGTATATAGAAGGCTGTTCCTATGAAGAAATTTCTAATGAGCTAGCCCTTCCACTGGGAACCGTTAAAAACAGATTGTTCAGAGCAAGGTGCATTTTAATTCAAAGTCTTAAAGATCAACCGATATAATCCTATGCAGGAAATTAGAAAGTATTTTCCAAACTTAACAGAAGAGCAATACCAGCAATATCAAAGCTTGTTGGATTTGTATAAAGATTGGAATGAAAAGATCAATGTAGTTAGTAGAAAGGATATTCAAGAGCTAGAAGAACGCCATATACTGCATTCACTAGGTATAGCAAAAGTGATAACCTTTGAACCAGGAACTAAAGTGATGGATGTAGGTACCGGTGGAGGATTTCCAGGTATACCATTGGCGATCATGTTTCCGGAAACAGACTTTTATTTGATCGATTCTATCGGTAAGAAAATAACGGTAGTTCAAGATATTATAGAGCAGCTAGGTTTGAAAAATGCCAAAGCTGAACAGATAAGAGCAGAAAAGGTAAAAGGAAAGTTCGACTTCGTAGTAAGTAGAGCGGTTACCCAGATGCCAAAATTTACTTCTTGGATAAAAAATAAGTTTTTGGCAGAGCAAAAGAATGCTTTCAAAAATGGAATTCTTTATTTGAAAGGGGGAGATCTGAGAGTGGAGTTAAATCCCTACGGAAGTAGAAAACAAATCTTCGAATTACCAGAATTCTATGAAGGAGAGTTTTTCGAAACGAAAAAAGTCGTTTATATTCGAATGACTTAATAAAATCAAATTTGAATGAAGGCGTACCTTAAATTAATTCGTTGGCAAAATGTGTTAATGATTGGAGCTATCCAATATGTTTGGAGGTACTGCCTTATTTTCAATTATATCCCAAAGCAGCAATCCATATTTAGTGATTTTCAATTTGCTATTCTGGTTTTTGCCAGTATGTTGATTGCTGCAGGTGGCTATGCCATCAACGATTATTTTGACATCAAGGCAGATCAAATTAATAAGGAAGCCGACCTGGTAGTTTCCAAGTTAATAAAAAGAACACATGTCTTGCGATTTCATATTTTTTCAGGTCTTTTAGCCAGTTTCCTATGTCTATGGGTAGGTTGGCAATTGAACCTATTTCTTTGGTCCTTATTTGGACCACTAGCCATCTTATTACTCTATCTATATTCACTCTATTTCAAGCGAACCTTTCTTTGGGGGAATTTGCTTATTTCCGTCCTGATTGCCTTTTTAGTATTCATTTTAGCCTATTTGGAAATTAGGTTGAATGGGATTGCAAAAGAATCGATGGAATTGGTGTTGGTATTTGGTGGATTTGCCTTCTTTACCAACCTCATCAGAGAAATTATAAAGGATGTAGAAGATAGAAGAGGAGATCGATTGATTGGCTGTAGGACCGTTCCAATTGTTTTGGGCGTAAATAAAACAAAGCAATTATTGGTAGCTTTGATCTTATTTTGTCAGGCATCCATTTTGGGGATTACCGCTATTTTCAGACCGGATATTATTGGATTTTCATTCAGCTTTATACTGCTGATAGGTCCTTTATCCTGGTGTATATATTTAATCAAGTTTGCACAATCCAACCAATCATTTCATATGGCTTCCAGCTGGATGAAGATCATTATGCTGATTGGTATGTTTACAATATTATTGATATGAATTATAACTTTCCATTCAAACTCGTTCTAGGTTCTAAATCCCCAAGGAGAAAGCAATTGTTGGAGGATATAGGGCTCAAATTTGACCTTAGAACAATAGAGGTGGATGAACAGTATCCATCAGAGCTTCAGGGGGCTGATGTGGCATTATTTCTTGCCGAATTGAAGGCCAAAGCCTTTGTAGGGAATCTGGCAGATGATGAGCTATTAATCACATCAGATACTATTGTTTGTTTGGATGATGTGGTCTTGGGGAAGCCAAAGGATGCACAAGCCGCTTTTGATACCTTAAGTCGCTTATCAGGTAGATCTCATGAGGTGATTACTGGGGTTAGTTTTTTATATCAAGGAAAGCTACATTCTTTCTATGAATCCACAGAGGTTCATTTTAGGAATTTGTCAGCTGATGAAATCAATCATTATATAGCCCATCACCATCCATTCGATAAAGCAGGATCTTATGGGATTCAAGATTGGATAGGAAAGATAGGGGTTTCTTATATCAAGGGGTCCTATTATAACGTGGTTGGTTTACCTGTGGTTAAAGTATACGGTGAATTGAAAAAACTGGCGTCAAATGCAGAATAGGAAAGAATTGTTTGTAAAACATCAGGGGCAAACTACACCCTATGCCTTGGGTATGGAAGTGGATAAAGCCGATGGATCTTATATCTGGGATAAGGAAGGGAAGAAATACCTGGATTTGGTTGCCGGAGTATCTGCCTGTACGCTTGGACATTGCCATCCTGCTGTAGTACAAGCCGTTCAGAAGCAGGCTGCTGAATATATGCATGTCATGGTCTATGGAGAATATATCCAGGATCCGCAAATTGATTTGGCCTTAGCTTATGCCGCTCATTTACCCGAATCTTTGAACTGTACCTATTTTGTGAATTCCGGTGTGGAAGCTATAGAAGCAGCCATGAAATTGGCCAAAAGAGCTACCGGAAGAACTGAGATGGTATCTTGTTTGAGCTCGTATCATGGTAGTACTCAAGGAGCGCTTAGTATCATGGGGACAGAAGAGCAAAAGTCTAAATTTAGACCCCTTCTTCCACAATGTAAACAGATCATATACAACGATGTGGATAGCCTATCCATTATCAATAAACAAACTGCTGGAGTTATTATAGAGCCTGTTCAGGGAGCTAGTGGATTTGTGGTTCCTAGCAATAATTTTCTACAAAAAGTAAAAGAAAGGTGTGAAGAAGTTGGTGCACTTTTAATCTTCGATGAAATTCAAACCTGCTATGGAAGAACTGGTAAAATGTTCGGTTTTGAATATTTTAACGTTATTCCCGATATTTTATGCCTTGCCAAAGGTATGGGCGGAGGGATGCCTATTGGCGCCTTCATTGCCTCGACCGATTTGATGCATCTTTTTAAGGAAAACCCTAAACTAGGACATATTACCACTTTTGGTGGTCATCCGGTATCTTGTGCAGCTTCATTGGCTACCTGGAATGTATTGAAAAATACAGATTTGATCGATCAAATACCGGTGAAAGAACAATTGTTCCGAGGTCATTTGAGTCATCCATTAATCAAAGGAATTCAAGGGCTTGGATTGATGCTGTCTATTGAAGTTCAGTCGGATGAAGTATGTACTAAGCTTGTTGAAAAATTAATGGATAAAGGCCTCATTACCTTCTTTTTCCTGTTTAGAACGGATGCTGTTCGCCTGAGTCCACCTTTGACCATCTCTGAAGAAGAGATAGTTTGGGCTTGTGAACAAATCTGCCAATGTCTGGATGAAATTCAAGCTGAAAGGTAGATTTTAGAGGTAAATGACTGTAATTGTAGCGATCTGCCACTATTTTTCTAATAAAACGCTGGTCATTTTCCTGTTGAAATACGCATAAAGGCTTTATATTTGCAGCAAATACGAAAAGAATGAAATGTGGAATTGTCGGATTGCCAAATGTTGGTAAATCAACCTTATTCAATTGCCTTTCCAATGCGAAGGCACTAGCAGCAAATTATCCCTTTGCAACTATAGAGCCTAATGTAGGTACTATACCTGTACCGGATGAACGTTTGAAAGTTTTACAGGGACTCGTAAATCCAGAGCGTGTTCAATCTGCTATTGTTGAGATAGTTGATATTGCAGGTTTAGTTAAAGGAGCCAGTAAAGGTGAAGGTCTGGGAAATAAATTTTTGGCAAATATTCGTGAAACAAATGCAATCATGCATGTATTGCGTTGTTTTGAAGACCCGAATATCACCCACGTTGATGAAACTATCAATCCTGTAAGAGATAAGGAAACGATAGATTTCGAGCTTCAGTTGAAGGATATTGAAACTGTTGAGAAACGAATAGATACTCAGAAAAGAAAAGCAAAAGCAGGTGATAAAGATGCTGCTAAAACTGTTGAAGTTTTAGAGAAGTATAAGAGTCATATGTTGGAAGGGAAATCAGCAAGAAGCATAGATTTAACAGACGCAGAGAAAGAAAGAGCGGAAGATTTAATGTTACTTACAGATAAGCCAGTCTTGTATGTTTGTAATGTAGACGAATCAGCTTTGAATGGTGGAAATGCATTTGTTGAAGCAGTAAGAGAAGCTACTAAAGATGAACATGCAGAAATCATTGTGATTGCGGCGGGATTGGAAGCAGATATCAATGAGTTGGATGATTTCGAGGAACGTCAAATGTTTTTGGAGGATGCAGGTCTTTCAGAGCCAGGTGTCAATGCCTTGATTAAAATGACCTATAAATTGCTAAATCTTCAAACCTACTATACGGCAGGTGTTAAAGAAGTTAGAGCATGGACTATTAAAGTAGGTGATTTGGCTCCGGATGCAGCAGCAGTAATTCATACTGATTTCAAAAAAGGATTTATACGAGCTGAAGTAATTGGCTATAACGATTATGTAGAGTATAAATCGGAGGCAGCTTGTAAAGATGCTGGTAAATTATCGATTGAAGGAAAAGAATATATCGTTAAGGACGGTGATATCATGCATTTCCGTTTTAATGTTTAACAAATTTTGAATATATTTAGGCTCCTGAATATATCAATGAGTTGGGATGTGGCTATGGACTGGTTAAGGGTTTATATGCTACATTCTTCATTTATAAAGGTTTAGATAAAGTTAAATTTCAATAGTTTTTTTTGACAGAAATGGTGGAAACTCAATATACTGAAGATAATATACGATCGTTAGACTGGAAAGAGCATATCCGTATTAGACCGGGGATGTATATCGGTAAGTTGGGTGATGGTAGTTCTCAGGATGATGGGATTTACGTTTTGTTAAAAGAAGTCCTGGATAATTCCATCGATGAATTCGTTATGGGAGCTGGGAAAACCATTGATATCAGTATTAAAGGGACTACGGTAAATATTAGAGATTATGGTCGTGGTATTCCCCTTGGAAAAGTAATTGATTGTGTTTCTAAGATCAATACAGGAGGGAAGTATGACTCCAGAGCCTTTAAAAAATCTGTAGGACTAAATGGGGTTGGTACCAAAGCGGTAAATGCCTTATCCGATTATTTCAAAGTACAATCCATCCGTGATGGGAAAACAAAAGTTGCGGAGTTCCAGTATGGTGAATTAACCAATGAGGAGGAGATTGCTACATCCTCTCAAAGACGTGGAACTAAGATTGTATTTACACCCGATGCAGGAATCTTTCACAATTTCAGATATGTCCACGAATATGTGGAGAAGATGGTTTGGAATTATGTATACCTGAATCCGGGCCTGACGATCATTTTCAATGGTGAGAAGTACTTCTCCGAAAATGGATTATTTGATTTATTAAGTAATAATGTCCGTCAGGAGAACATGTTATATCCTATTATCCATCTTAAAGGTGATGATATAGAGTTAGCCATTACACATGTAAACAACCAGTACGGAGAAAATTACTATTCTTTTGTAAATGGTCAGCATACTACGCAAGGTGGAACACACCAAGCTGCCATTCGAGAGGCTTTAGTAAAAACAGTTCGAGATCACTTTAACAAACCATTTGAGGGTTCTGATGTCCGCCAATCTTTGGTAGTTGCTATCAGTATTAAGGTAATGGAGCCTATATTTGAGTCCCAAACTAAGACCAAGTTAGGATCTCTGGATATGGGACCGGATCTGGCTACGGTACGTACTTTTGTGAATGATTTTGTTAAACAAAAATTAGACAATTTCTTACACAAGCATCCAGAAACGGCTGAGAAGTTACTTACCAAAATCAAACAGGCTGAACGCGAGCGTAAAGAGTTAGCGGGGATAAAAAAACTGAGTAAGCAAAGAGCCAAAAAGGCCAATCTACACAATAAGAAATTAAGGGATTGTCGTTCGCATTATAACAATGCCAAAGACGAAAAACGATTAGACACGTACATTTTCATTACAGAGGGAGACTCTGCGAGTGGTTCTATTACCAAATCCAGAGACGTAAATACACAGGCTGTATTTAGTTTAAAGGGGAAACCATTGAACAGTTATGGACTGACCAAAAAGGTCGTTTATGAAAATGAGGAATTTAATCTGCTTCAAGCAGCTTTAAATATAGAAGAAGGAATTGATGGGTTGCGGTATAATAATATCGTAATCGCAACGGATGCCGATGTCGATGGTATGCATATCCGGCTGCTATTGCTTACCTTCTTTGTGCAATTCTTCCCAGAAGTAATACAGAACGGTCATTTGTATATCTTACAAACACCACTGTTCCGTGTAAGAAATAAAAAAATTACTCACTATTGCTATTCCGATGCAGAAAAGGAAACAGCGATAAATGAACTAAGAGGTAGACCTGAGATAACTCGATTTAAGGGGCTTGGGGAAATATCACCTGATGAGTTTAAGCATTTTATTGGGGATGATATTCGATTGGAACCTGTCATCATTAGTAATGATGATTCTATGGATGAAATGTTGAGATTCTATATGGGAAAAAATACACCTTTTAGACAAGAATTTATTATTGATAATTTAAAGGTTGATAAAGACGATTTAGATGATAATAGAAACTAAGAAAAGAGATAAAATAATTATTGGAATAGGAGTCTTATTGTTATTGGCAATATTGATCTCAGGCTATTTTTTTCGTCAACCAATTAATACATACGGTGAACTAAGTAATTTTATCCATAATTATCATCTTTTTGAAGTTTCTTGTTTACTAATGGTCCTGTTGATTGTTGCTCGACCAAGTTCATTTTATTTCAATGATATAGGAGAGGTCATCATCATTCGTGGTGAAAGGTTGATCCTTGGAAGTATCGTTTTTAAACGTTCCGTTTTATTTGAAATACCAAAGCGAAAAATTAGACGTGTAAACGTTAAAAATATAATGGGTAGACCCTTTTTAGCACTTACCATCAATGGACGTAGAAAGATCCATAAGGTGAAAAAGGTTGATATGGGTTTATTGACAAATGATCAGATTGATCATGTTGTTAAGAGGTTGGCTAATATCGCGAGCCATCAGGAAGAAAAGTAGTATTTATTGATTTAGGAAAAGGGGTCATATACATGAGTGAGTTTGTATCATCAGAGGAAAATAATGAAAATGATCAGGAGATTGGTAAGATCAAACATATCTCCGGTTTATACCGTGATTGGTTTCTGGATTATGCTTCCTATGTAATCCTCGAAAGAGCGGTTCCAGCTATTCAAGATGGATTGAAACCCGTTCAAAGGAGGATTTTACATGCCATGAAAGAGTTAGATGATGGACGATACCATAAGGTAGCGAACATCATTGGTCATACCATGAAATACCATCCACATGGGGATGCTTCCATTGGTGATGCACTGGTAAACTTGGCACAAAAGGACTTATTGATTGATCAACAAGGAAACTGGGGGAACATTTATACAGGGGACCGTGCAGCGGCACCGAGGTATATCGAAGCAAGATTAACCAAATTTGCATTGGATGTACTGTATAATGGAAAAATCACCACCTGGTTGAATTCCTATGATGGTAGAGGCAAAGAACCTCAAACTTTACCTGTAAAATTTCCATTATTACTTTTTCAAGGGGTAGAAGGTATTGCGGTTGGTTTATCTACCAAAATATTGCCTCATAACTTCAATGAGTTGATTGATGCTTCTATTTCCATCCTAAAGAATAAAAGTTTTAAACTGGTACCGGACTTTGCTACGCAAGGAATCATGGATGCCAGTAATTATGAGGACGGTAAAAAAGGAGGGAAGGTTCGTGTAAGAGCTAGAATTTCTCAATACGATAAGAAGACTCTGAAAATTTCCGAAATTCCTTATGGATCGACTACCAATAGTTTGATTGAGTCTATCCTAAAGGCCAATGAAAAAGGAAAAATAAAAATAAAGAAGATTGAAGATAATACAGCTGAACACGTAGAAATCTTAATCTATCTTCAACCGAATATATCACCGGATCAAACCATAGATGCACTGTATGCCTTTACGGATTGTGAAGTGAGTCTATCTCCACTTTGTTGTGTTATTATTGGTGATAAGCCATATTTCTTAGGTATATCAGATATTTTAATAAAGTCAACAGATCATACCGTAGCCCTTTTAAAATCAGAATTAGAAATTCGATTAAAGGAGGCTCAGGATAGTTGGCATATGTCTTCATTGGAACGCATTTTTATCGAGAACCGTATTTACTTACGGATTGAAGATTGTGAGACCTGGGAAGAGGTATTGTCGGAAATTAGAGTTGGTTTAGATCCTTTTAAAGATCAGTTGATTCGTGAAATTACCGATGAAGATATTACACGACTTACCGAGATAAAGATTAAAAGAATATCGAAGTTTGACAGTGATAAAGCGGAGGAGAATATTCTGAAATTAGAGGCCTTGATTGAAGAGTTGAAAGGCTATTTGGAAAACCTTATTGAGTATGCAATTGATTTCTTTAAAGAGATCAAGGCGAAATACGGTAAGGGTAAAGAGCGTAAAACTGAAATCAGTGCCTTTGGTAATATCAACGCTGCACGTGTAGCTATTTCAAATCAGAAATTATACGTTAATAGGGAAGAAGGATTTGTAGGAACTAGCCTTAAAAAGGACGAGTTCGTACAGGATTGTTCTGACATTGATGATATTGTAGTTTTCCGATCCAACGGTACGGTGGTTGTATCCAAGGTAGATGAAAAGAAGTTCTTTGGGAAAGGAATCATCCATATTGCTGTCTTCAAAAAGAACGATGTTCGTTCCATCTATAATTTGATTTATTCAGATGGTCAGAGTCATTATACCTATATGAAGAGATTCTATGTGAAAGGTATCACTAGGGATAAAGAATATCCACTTATTTCGGAATCTAAAGGGTCCAAATTATTGTATTTCACCGCTAATCCAAATGGGGAGGCAGAAGTTGTTTCTATCCTGTTGCGTACGCAAACGCGCGTTAAGAAATTGAAATTTGATATTGATTTCTCTGAGCTTGCTGTAAAAGGTAGAAGCTCGAAAGGGAATATGGTTTCAAAATATCCAGTTAAGAAGGTATCGCTGAAGTCCGAGGGTGTATCTACCCTAGATGCACAAGAAATATGGTTGGATGAAACCATTATGCGTCTGAACGATGAAGGAAGAGGGAATTTACTGGGTAAATTTGGCGCAGAAGATAAAATAATAGAAATCTCTCAAAATGGTCATTATAGGTTATTGAGCACGGATCTTACTACGCACTTTGATTCACAGATGATTCATCTGGAGAAATTCGATCCGGAGAAAGCGTTAACAGCGGTCTACTATCACGGAGAGAAAAAACGCTATTATATTAAGAGATTTATTCCTGAGGTATCACCTAACAAGGTTATATTTATTCCAGAGGTTGAAGGGACTAGATTGGAAACCATCTCTGCCGATCATATGCCAATGTTGGATATGGTATTTAAGAAAGCTAGAAATAAGGACCCAAAACCAAATGAAGAGGTAAATGTTACTGAATTCATTGGGGTGAAGGGACTAAAGGCTTTAGGTAATCAATTGGGAGGTACCGATGTGAAAGATGTCGTTTGGAAGGACCCAATACCCTATGAAAAGCCGATAGAAGCATCTACGGAGGATGATGATGGAACGGATTTAACGGAAGAAGAAGTTAAAGATCAAATTAGTCTTGAACTCTAAATATAAGCCACCTAAAAGGTGGCTTTTTTATTTTAACAAATTTCGTTCTTCTCTTATAAAATTTACATAGTTTTGATAGATCGAAAAATGGATTCAATTAGAAAACTTTATGATTAGAAAAAATATACTTTCTTATTTTTTAGGATGTTTCATGCTTTGTGGGCTAGGTTTTGCTCAGAATTTTGAAATTTCTGCTTTGGGATTATTCTCGTATAACGATATCCAAAACAGTCAAAAATTAAACGATGTTTGGGGCTATGCCGATGCCGGAAAGGAATATGCCCTGGTAGGGCTTTGGGATGGATTTTCTGTCCTGGATATTACAGATCCTGTAAATATCATTGAAAAAACACGAATTTCAGGTCCTTCCAGTATTTGGAGAGATATCAAAACCTGGGACCATTATGCCTATGTATCACATGATGTTGTAGCTTCTTCCAGTATAGATACCGCTGTGGGAATTCTGATAGTGGATTTAAATACCTTAGACAGTGCTACGGTGGATTATACGACCTTCAATTATAGTGGGAATATGAACAGAGTCCATAATATCTATATCGATGAGAATGGGATCTTGTACGCTTTTGGTGCCGATTATGGGGTAGGAGGTGCTTTGATGTTCGATCTAATGGATAATGAGATGGCTCCAAGTTATGTTGGGGAGTACGATAGCACCTATCTGCACGATGGATTTGCACGAGGTGATACACTTTGGGGAAATTCCTTGTTTGAAGGTGAATTCCTGATTTTGGATTTGGAAGATAAGATGAATCCAGAATTATTGGGTTCTCATACCACGCCAAACACTTTTACGCATAACTGTTGGCCTTCTGATGACAATAAATACTTATTTACTACCGATGAAGTAACGAATGGTTCCATTGCTGCCTATGATGTTTCTGATGTGAACGATATTGAATTTCAAAGTAGTATTCAATCTTCTTTTAGTGAATTTACTATTCCTCATAACACACATTTTTACGATAATTTTATTGTGAACTCTTATTATAGAGATGGATTGCAAATAGTAGATGTATCCCGTCCGGAAATGATGGTGGAAGTCGGTAGATATGACAGTTCACCAAATTATATGGGGAGTGGATTTAATGGTGCTTGGGGTACCTATCCTTTTTTACCATCTACGCGCGTTTTAATATCCGATATGGAGGAAGGTTTGTCCATTGTTCAACCGAGTTATCAAAGAGCTGCTTTTTATGAAGGGGTGGTGGTTGATTTAGCAACGAACCTAATTTTAGATAGTGTAGCTATTGTTTTAAATGCGGATACCTTATTATCTGGATTTAATGGTGACTTCTTATTCGGTCAAAGAGAATTAGGATTGTTTGATGTAACAGCTAGTCTAAGCGGTTATGAGGATCATGCTGCTCAAATTAGTATGGTTGAAGGTCAAACACTATTGGATACCATATTTATGGAGCCTGTAGGGTTTGGTATCTCAGAACTGGCACAAAATATGGACCTATACCCAAATCCTGCAAAGGACGTTTTGTATATATCTGTTAATGACTTTGACCATACAGGATATACTATTTATAGTTTGGATGGAAAAATAGTTCAAACCACTACAAATTTGATGTCTGCAAATGGAATTGATATTTCCCAATTGGCTGCAGGTGTGTATTTACTGGAGTTGGAAAATCAAGCAGGTATTAAAGTAAATAAGAAGTTTACTAAGAAATAGAGAATTACCTTTTAGGAATACTTTTAAGGTAAAGACTTAAATAAAAAGGTCCATTTCGGAAGAAATGGACCTTTTTATTTAGTACCACGATCAATATCCTCGTGGCAAAGAATTAGTTAATCATCTATTCTAATAAAAGAATCAAAGTAGGTAGCAGGTTCTCCATGTGGAATTGGAAAAAAATGAACGGACTTCAGTGTATCATCTTCTGTCCAATTTTCACCTATATTATAGTAATAATTACTGTTATCGAAATAGACTCTATAATTTCCATATTCATTAACAATATGTCCTTCCCGATAGTAGTTTAGTAATGAGTCTTTGTATATAACTGTACTGTCTGAAAGAATTTCCAAGCTAACTGCTTTGTCGATTTCTGCATTGAATAGAGGGCCGTTAGAAAAAGACCAATTTCTTTTCACTAGAACCCAATCTCCAATAAATGTATTATCTGTAATGGATGTACTGTCATCAGTTTCACAAGAGGCTAACAATATGAAGCCTAAAAAGAAAAGAAAGAATTTTGAATTTTTCATCAAATTAAATTTGCTATTATTTTATAAAACATTTGAAATTTACTAAGATTCCATGAATTATTAAAAATTTTCTTGAAATCTGTATTCTCGCAGTTGCGATTTATTAATATTTTATAATAATCCACTCTAACACTCGTTACACAAACTAGTTCATTATTCATGCTTTTTCCCATTGCTTTACTTAATAAAATATATACAAGTAAAATCATTCCTTCCTAATTCCATTCCTAATCGTTAACATTTTATTAAGTTTATAATTCGTTTTATCCGATTTCAAAAAACAATAGAATATCCAATGCCAAATAATACAAATAGAAATAAAAATTTGAGGTTAGAATCTACTGAATCAATAGAGGGGAAAAGCACTATTACATTGGGTTTAACCTTCCTTTTCTTACTAGGGATATTAATCCCTTCCTATCATTTATTTGCTCAAGCTCCGCCGCTTCCTCAAAAGGTGGCGAATATTCCCTATTATACAACCAACAATGCCTTATTACATAAGATAGATTCTTTAAAATTGCAGAAGGACTTTGTGATGACTGGCTATCATAAGAATTTTGTTAGGGCCGCCAATATTTGGGGACCTCGATTGTACCCACATGGAGATTTGTCTATAGCTGGATCTGCTATGATGGATTATTATGCAAATTTCAATTACGGACCATTCCAATCGGAAGCTTGTTCCAGTGATTCCACTTCGGATATAGTATGGGAGTATATAGGATCGGATGGTATGCCAACCGTTAAATTTCGCCATTCTGCTGCCGGGCAGGTGCATAGATTATTGTTGGACCCAAATTATAATGGGACTACAAATCAGATTATATATGCTTCTTCCAGTTTTGGAGGTCTTTGGCGATCTGAAGATGATGGGAATAATTGGTATGTTTTGAACACGGATTATCAATTACCCTACACATCGGTTTCAGATGTGGCGGTAGTTCCCAATACGAATGACACGATATTTATCTCAACTGGATATGGCGAATCTTCCAGTTTATATTATGGTAACAATCGTTCTAATGTAAATCCAATTTTCACTGCAGGTGTTTATAGGTCAATGAATAATGGAGAGAATTGGGAGCCTATTAATACAGGTTTTCTTTCCTCGCTGGGAGGTGGAGCTGTAACCAGAAGGTTGATGATGCAACCCGATGATGGAAATGTATTATTTTGTGCAAGCTCCAAAGGAATACTGAAATGTACCAATGCCTTATCAGCTCAGCCAACCTGGACTTTATTGGACAGCCTTCAGGGTTTAGAAGATTCTTTTGAATGGAGAGGGATTGAATTTAAGCCGGATGATCATAATACCCTTTACGTAAGTGGAACCGATATCTATAAATCAATAGATGGGGGAACTTCCTTTGAATCCATGACAGGGGTGAATTCTGGTTTGGATCTAAATAATTTAATTCCCGAATTTCCTAATTTGAATTATGAGATAGCAAGAATAAATATTGATGTAAATGAAAATGATCCGGATAAACTGTACGCCTATATCATTGTGAATGGAGATGCCACTAAAGCCTTCATCTATAAATTCAATGGATTGAGTTGGTCGGAAATGTATTCCTTTACCGGTGGATTTGGATCAATGAACGGATATATTGCGCCTGGTTGGATTGCCATTGAGGCAGATCCTACAGATAATGACGTGGTATATTTTGGAACAACGCACGTTGTTAAGTTGACAAAAAATTCAGATAACAGTTATACACCTACATCCATGTCGAATTATACGGGTGATGGATATCATGCAGATGTACATGATCTTTTAGTGAATGATATCTCCACAACACCAAGATTAATTTGTGCTAATCACGGAGGTGTGAGTGTGAAAGATTTGCCATCCTACGATAGAAATGGCTGGTCCTATAAAAACGATGGATTGCATTTAAAGTTGATCTGGAGTTATGATCACGATCGTTTTGATGGTAAACATTATCTCCTTGGTCTACAAGATGCAGGATGGGAATTTTCGAAAGAAAATGCCAATAAGAAATTAGAATGGTACAGTATTAATCGCCAATGCGATGGATATGGAGGACAAATTGTAGAGGACATTAAAGATATATATCATCTGAACCCTTATTCCTCTTTGGAAGTATTTACGCAAAGTGATTATTGGGACAATAATAGTGTTGGGACGGATAATGTTTGGTTGCCAATATCAACCAGTAATAGTGCTCAAATTATGGGTGTTTCTAAATCTTTTCAAATGGTGAATCACCCAAAAACGGATGATCCGTACTATACCTTTAGCGATATTGTAAAGCCATCTCAATTTTTTGTTCCATACGGTCAGGCGGAGGATATTTGGAGTATTGAATCCAAAGAAGGAGTTGGTTTTGCTGAAATAGCAATATCGCCCAGTAATCCAAATTATGTCTATCTGGTCACCAATTCCAGAAATAGACCTGGGACCGGTGGTTGGGTTCCAAGTCCTAGGTTGTATCGTAGTGTAAATGGATTTAATAATGGTAATTTGAATCCCGATCCAGAAACCTTTGTTACCATTCAACAATATATTGAAGAATCCTCCATTCCTACTACTATTGAAGGGATGGATCGTCCTCCGATCACGGGTATCACCATAGATCCTAGAAATGAAAACCGCATATGGATTTCCTTTTCTGGATATGACGACAATTATAAAGTTTTTTACTCCTCTACAGGTGGTCTTCCCGGACCTAATGGCGAAGCTGCCTGGGTGAGTGCTGATCCCGAGCACAGTCTGGATAATTTACCCGTTAATAATATCGTATATCAGGAGGGATCCAATGATAGGATCTTTATTGGAACAGATGCTGGTGTGTATTATAAAGATGCCGATATGAATTGCTGGCAGAAATACGGTAAGTTACCCAATGTTCGGGTTACGGAGCTTAAGATTAATCCTTGTACAGGTAGATTATCCGCAGCTACTTTCGGTAGAGGAATCTGGGAAGTAGCGTTACCTGCAACTGGTTTAGCTGGAAATGATTTGAAAATTTCACAAGATACAGATTGGCTTGGGGAGATATTCAATAGGGGAAATATTATTGTAGAATCTGGTGTTACGCTTAATATCTATGGTTGGGTGCATATGCCCCATAATACCAAAATAAGCGTAGAGAAAGGAGCCATATTGAATGTAGATGGGGGAACCATTACCAATGCCTGCAATGCAAAATGGCAAGGGATAGAAGTTGTAGGGGATGCCACCCTGAATCAAATCGGAAAGGGTAATCAGGGTAAGATGGTCTTAAAAAATAATGCTCGGATTGAAAATGCTGTAAATGGGGTAGCTTTAATTGGACATGATGTAAATGGTGATATTCAGTGGGGAACAGCCGGAGGAATTTTGCAGGCGAAGAATACTACATTTTACAATTGTAGAAGAGCTGTGGAAGTGATGGCTTATCATCATTACAGTCCATCGGGCAATATATTGCAGGGAAATAAATCCTATTTAAAGGGTTGTACCATAGAAGTAGACGATCAGTATAATGATCTATTTGGTGGAGATGCTCCTATACGGGGTATTACACTTTGGGGAGTGGATAGGTTCAACATACAAAACTGTACCTTTAAAAACTCCATGGGCTTAGATAATGGACCTGGGATGAATTCCCGACATGATGGTGTAGGAATAACAGTATGGAACGCTTCCATGCGTTTAAAAGCGTATTATGAGGCTCCTGGAAATAGTACCAAGCCAAAAGAGGAATCCTATTATCAACGAAATACAATAGCTGGATTTGATCGGGGTATTGTCGTAAAAAATTGGGATGATTTTACACCCATGTTGATCGACCGTACAGATTTTAGTGATAATTATGTGGGAGCAGAAGTGTTCTATGCGGAATCCCCACAAATTACACATAATACATTTTCAATTCCAACCTATGCCGAATCCACAACAAATCCAAATGAACCAGGGCTGCAGATTAAGTCTGTTGGACTATATTTAAATGCATCCACTTATTTTGAGTTGGAGGAGAATAGCTTTTTAGGTAGCTATACCAACAATCATTCAGATGCTGGATTGATCATAGAGAATTCCGGAGAGTATGATAATGTGGTATATCGTAATAGCTTCGATAGATTAGGATTGGCAACGGCTGTTTATGGTCTCAATTCAAATGAATGGGAAACCAATTCAAGCCAATTTACAGGCTTGGAATTGAGATGTAATGACTATGGTCAAAACTTCGATAATCATCAGGATATCTATTTGCATAGTGGAGCAAGTATAGATAATATTCAAGGACTGACGGGAGAGGAGGTTACAGCTCCTGCAGGGAATCGTTTCTCGACCAATCCATCTGCTGGAGCCTTAGGGCACTTCTTTATTGGTGGGAATTCCTTTCAATTGGATAAATACTATCACCATCAAGAGGATATTACGAATCCAATACATTCGGATCAATTCAAAGTTCACACAGTTATAGCAGCTCCTTTCTTTGGTAAGGATAGAACAAATCCATGTCCTCCTAATTTCGCTTTAGAAGGAAATACTTTGGTGAATGTTGAAGCCACGTCTGCTGGTATGTTTAATACGATACAAGTCTTAAGACAAGAGTTATCTAACTTAGAAAGTACGTATGCGAAGACCCTCAATCGTGGAATTCGACCCAGAATTATGGATGCGATACAAGACTCTCAGGAATATCAGGAATTATTGATGCAAGGTTCACCTTATTTGGAGGATGAAGTCCTGATAAAATCCATTACCCGTAATCCTGCTATGGATAGCTGGGAATTAACAGATATACTGCTTAGGAACGCTCCATTAAGTAGTGAAGTCTTGGAAGCATTAGCCGAAGTAAATGTATTGAGTGCTTTTCAGTATAACCGTGTAGCGGACATGGAAGGTAGCTCTCAGCGCTTAAAATTGGAATTGGGTATCAAGGCCAAGAGGGAGGAATTAGGAGCAGTACAAGGAGATTATTTGAAACTCATTTTTGAGGATGATAAGTACTTAGATCCTTATCAAAAGGTTATAGCCCTATTCGATGGAAATACTAGTCCACGTGCTCAACGATATACGATCACTGCTCTTTTAAAACAGGCTAAGACCAAGGAGGCGAGTGATTTGCTTAGGAAGTATGTAGCTGATTCTAATAAAGACCATTTTGCCGAATTTAAAACCATTGAAATTGACCTTATGCAAAGAGGTGAAAACTGGTTTCAAATGACAAGCGCTGAAAAAGAAAGTATTGCGAAAATTTCTTCTGATGAGACCAAGAGAGGGTATGAAGCTGCAAGATCTGTATTGGATTTAATTGAAAATAATAATCCAACAAGCTTCGTGAAGTCCTATAATAATAGGTCTACAGTTGATGACGATAGTCCGATTTCCAGTTGGAATGCAGAAGAATCGCCTAAACTATTGGAGGCCTATCCACAACCTGCCAATTCTGAATTGTATTTTCATGCACAATTGCCCTCAAATTTTGACAATGCTGGAATCAAACTGGTGGATGTTTCTGGAAAGACAGTAGCCTATATTAAGCTCAATGGTGCTCCTTTGCAACAAATTTTGATTGCACAGTATGCTTCAGGAATTTATTTTGCGGAGTTGATCATAGATGGGGAGTCTGTAGAAAGTTTGAAGATTAGTATTGTGCATTAAGTGAATAATATTATAATGTACAGGGAAATACTTACTGGAAAAAAGGTCCATTTCGAAAGAAGTGGACCTTTTTTTATGCAATTAAATTATTTGAAAATTAGTCTGTATTTAGTTCAATTGCAATAATGTAATTGTTTCACTATCTTTATAATTGTTTCATTATTAGTGATTTATGTTTTGAATTTATTGAGTTACATTAATAATGACTACTACATGACTATTTAAATTAATATAGATTAAAATGAAATCCTATACTACATCACTTTTATTAAGTGTATTGATAAGTCTAGCCCTATTTCAAGTTTCCAATGCTCAGACTGCAACTATTGATTGGGTTCAAAAAATTGGTGCTTATAATACGTTTGAACCTGGTGATTATGGATATAGCAGAGGTTATGACCTTGCTGTAGACAATGAAGGAAATATATATACCACTGGAGTTTTTTTAGATACGCTAGACTTTGACCCAGATTCAACTGTTTATAGTCTTTACCCGACAGGATGGAATACACAAGGCGTATTTATTTCCAAGATTGATTCCAATGGTGCTCTTCTATGGGCAAGGTCATTTAATGGTTCGAAAGAAGCAAGTGGTTATTCCATTGTTGTAGATGACTTTGGAAATGTGTATACTGCCGGATATTTTTCTGATACTTTGGATATTGACACTGGGGAATTTATTGAAAAAATTATCGCTGATGGGGTATATGATATTTTCATAAGCAAAATAGATAAAAATGGAAATTTCGTATGGATAAAACAGGTACAGGCTAATGAAGTAGACAAAGGTCTTGCTCTTAAAATTGATGATAATAATGATCTGTATTTAGGGGGAACTTTTTCCGATACCATTGATTTCAATATCGGAGCGATTGGTCAACATATTTCCAATGGTAATACAGATATATTTTTATCCAAAATGGATCCTAACGGGCACTTTTATTGGATAAAGCAGTTGGGAGGTTCATCACAGGATATGCTTAAATCTATTGCAATAGATGATAATAGCAATATATATGGTATGGGTACTTTTAAAGATACCGTAGATTTTGATTTGGGGAATGGTACCTATGAATTAATATTCAATGTATCCAATATTTTTAGATTCAAATTCAATACACATGGAGAATTCATATGGGCACGAGTAGAGGAGGAGGAGTTTCCAAGTCAACCGGTAGATTTGGCGGTCGATGGAGCGGGTAATATGTATGCTACCTATTACAGGAGTTATTTTGCAATGCGCTTAGATTTGGTGGTTAAAAAGTTCGATACGTATGGGGAACTGGTTTGGATCAAATTATTGGGACGAAATAGTTCGTTTATTTTTCCTTGCTCCATTACAGTAGATCATCACGGGAACGTGTATACCATGGGGTGGTTTATTAGCTCTGCTGACTTTGATCCTGACACCAGCATTTATAATATGGAAGGATATTTACACGGATCTGTATTTATGAATCGCCTAAATGCGGATGGTAGTTTTGCCTGGGCAAAACACAATGCTGGACTTTTTGGTCTCAGTTGGCAATCTGTTGATGGAATTCATAACGGAACCATGGAATTGGATAATAATGGAAATTTATATGCTGTAGGATGGTTTGATGGCACAGGAACATTTGATTATCAAGGGGAAAATCCGGTTTCCTTTACATCAGATCCATATTGGCCCACTTCGAAAGTATTTAATCTAAGAATCAAACAAGAAGGTTGGGCAAATGGCAACATAGGTATAGATGAAAATTTAATAGAATCGCTTTTTATCGTTTTTCCTAATCCGGCAAGTTCCCATATTAACATCCATATAAAGAACATGGAGGATGGCACTATTTCCATTCTTGAAGTTGGGGGTAAAGTGCTTCAAAGTGTATCGCTACATCCCAATAAAACCGAATATACCTTGAATATCGAGGGATATGCTAAAGGAATTTACTTTCTCAATATCCAAATGGAGGGAGAAAAAATCATGGTGGAGAAGTTGATTGTGAGATAAAAAAGATCAGGAGTAATGTACCCTTGAGCTCAGTCTCATCATTCATATTTTATATGTTATAATCCTCTTCTATATTTTATAAATTCCATTTACTGAATAATAACCTTTTCACTACCAAGTATATTCCCATCTTTTATTAGCTCAAGAAGATAAATTCCCGGTGATTGATTACCAAGATGCAATTCAATTGAAGAGTCTGAATTTTCGATTGCGTAGTTATCTACGATTCTCCCAGAAATGTCAACAAGTCGAATTTGGTCTATCTGCTGCTGATCCAAAGATATGGATACAATATCCTTTACAGGATTTGGAGCGATTTCAAAATGTATATCCTGGATTTCATTTAGACCTATAGTGGATGCCGGAAAGGTTATAGTTTTATCTTCCATTTCATTTGGGCATAAATAATCATAAGAAGTAGTGTCATTTAACCAGAAGGTATCTGGTTGCATAGTGATAGGGTCGAACTTCATGGTATAATAATGTAAATATGGCTCATACCTTCCTCCTAGTTGTATCAGTAATTTATCATCGGTAGTATAAAAGAGTTCCTTTATGTAACCATAAGTATAAATTGTGTCTTTGTAACAAGAAAGGATATTACCCGCAGTGTCCGCTTTATATATTTCCAATTGTTGCGAAGACCGATTAGCAAATAGTATGGTACTATCATTGAGTAAAATTATTTTTTGAGGTCCATTATGCCTTACACTATCTATGGTTTTATTCCAAATTTCATTTCCTTGTGAGTCTGTTTTATAGAGAATCAATGAATTAAAGGTCCATCCTGCTCGGATGGCTGTTGTTATAAAGGATGAATCGACCAATTCGATAGTTTCATAACTCGCACTGGCATAAATTTGAGTTATGGTGTCTTCTTCCCATCGATGAACTTTGGTCCACTCGGTATTTGCTAAACTATCTGTTTTTATGATTACTGCTCGGATATATCCCACAGGATCTTGAAGGTTAAAAAATGGTGAATAATAATCCCTGGCAGTGATCAAAAAGCCACCATCCTTAGTTCTAAGCATTGATGGGTAAGATGGGTCACCATTATAAAAGACTGATTTTTCCCATACAAGATCGCCATCACCGTTGTATTTGTTAATGATTATTTGTTTTTGACTAAAAGAAGTTTCGTTTTGGAAAATAGCATATATATCATCTTCTGAGATTAACATTTCAACGAAATAGTCTAAACGATTTGTCTCTCCATAGGTTTTAAACCATACGGTGTCACCACAATTATTTATCCTAGTCATATATACATCTTGATGATGTTGTTGGAGTTCATATTTATTCGTGCTTCCCGCTAGAAGAATATCTCCATTAGAGAATTCTTTCACATCCCCAAATATGGCACTACCTTCAGGATTTATAGTTAAGCTCCAAAGATCATTGCCTAATTGGTCCGTTTTTTTAATTAGACGGGCATTATTTTGAGTAGAAACCAATTGTACTAGACCGTTATCATAGGATTGAAAAGCACTATGACATGACTTTAGATCAAAATCTTCAAGCTCCCAAGTGTTAGTTTGTGCTAAAGCAGTGATACAAAAAATAAAAAATAGATAGAATAAACGCATGATGTATGAATAAATAAAAATATGAGCTACCCGAAGGTAGCTCATATAAAATTAATGAATTACGGTAAATTGAATACTTTCAACCTTTTTACCATCTACAAGTAGGCTCATAAAATAGATGCCATTGTTATAGCTGGATACATCTAATCGTTTTAAAGGTAGATTTCCTATTGTGATATTATCAATAGATTGTCCCAATACATTTGAAATATGGATAATTCCATCAAGCATATTATCAGGAACTTCAAAGGTAATATACAACTCTTTATTTGCTGGTTGAGGATAGGCTTCCATCAATTTTGGAGCTTTTGTAAAGTCTGGTCCCTCAATTTCCTGGGATGCCATTCTTGCTGGAGGATTTTCATCTATCGTGATTTCCTCAGGAGCGGAGTAGGTGTCATTGATTAAGTCCAATACCGATTGAGACATTTCCCAACCTTTTTTAGTTTTATCTACCGCCATGGCTTGAATACTTGATAATTGTGTTGCATCCATTTGGAACCAATTTTTATAATTATCCTTTAAGGCAATTTCAATAGTTTTAAAATCAACATAATGATCCGTATTTGAATCTCCCAGATAGTTGGTTAAAATAGTTTCAGCATCACGTGTTTTACTCAATTTTAAATTAGCAGCGATTGAATATTTTTGTGCTCTGATACTATTCACTCCCGTAAAAAAGCTTAAAATAGTCTGGTGTGGGTTTCCAAGGTTTTCATCTTCCAATGCTACCTGTAGATATTCCGTTTCAGCTAATGCCAGTGCCTCTCTTATTGATTTGACATCCAGTTGATACAAGGTTTTTTGAGAGTCCCCGCTAGGTGCAGTAACCAGACTATATAAGTATGCCGAAAGTGGCATTTGTGCATCTAGTACATTCATTACATTGCCTGATAAAGGTGCATTCCATACAAGTATTTCAGTTAAATGCCATTGATCTAAGGCTGGTGCTCTATTTATACATTCTATTAGGATGTCATCCTCCAAATAGGGGGATCCTTGAATTAATAAAGTACGAATATCTTGTGAAGCTTCATTTGGGTCTAATAATGCATTCATAATATCTTCACGAATACCTCCGTTTAATACTGCCTGATAATTATTCAGTAGAAACTGAAGGTCTGATCTTAATACATCTATATTAGTTTTAAGATTTGATAGGTAGGTAACAATCCCTCCTGCCGGGAGAGGACCTTCTAAGATACCTGTTGAAATATCTTCTGGGCAGGCTTGCTCTCTATCTACCGGATCTGCATCATTTGGTCCCGATTCAATCCGTTCAACATTACCTGGTAAGCTTTTATATGGTGAATATCCAAAGGTTAGATCAGGGTCAAAAAACTGATGAATGTGATATGGGTCCCCATTAAAGTTTCCGGGGGTTACTGGTGATACTGATCCACTCATATGTCCATTACTAGCTTTTGTAGGATTGGTTGAGTATCTATTTCCAGATTGGGAATGAATATCATCATTATCTATAGCATGGACTCCTTGAAATTGATCTATTCCCGGATGTGCTCCATTTAGGTTTATAGTATCCTGGTGATGAGTTATCGAGACATCTCTATAATTGTCTGTTATTTGCCCAAAGTCATTACAGTGTAATTCAAAGCCTTGATTTATACCTGAAGTTTCACCTTGATTATTTTTGCTAGAATGAAAAGGGTAGACTAAATAGTTAAAATTATTTCGATATATTTCGTTATCATACTTACCGGTGTTTACAATAACTACCCCTTTATTTGTTTGGACATTTGTATCTGGAAAAGTATTTATTGCTCCTTGGAAATTATTTTCTTCTAGTTCCATATCATAGGCATCTGCAGTTATTCGAACACCTTCTGGAGAAAGTAGATTTGTTGAATCTCTATCATAGATATGATCCGGTACATCAACATGGTTTCGTACAAACTGGATCGGTTTTATATTACTAAAGTCTGCACCAATGGAATTATTTAAAAAATCAGACCTTTTTATGGATACTCTTTCTAATTCACTCCAGTTTGCTGCTCGAATACCATATTCCCAACCAGTAAAGTTATTTCTAGACCAATATTGTTCTGGTTTACTATTATCGGTAAAAGATGGACCGTTATAGGTAGTTTTAATATTTAAAGAAGCGTCATAGGTTAATATTCCAATACCGTTATAAAGATCCGGTCCAAAATCACTATTAGCAATAATATCATTTATGAATGTACAATTGGTAATATTGATTTTATCAACCCCCCAAAAAGTAAACCCTCTTGGTGCTACAATACTAGAGAAATGTTGCCCCAGATCATCGTTTATTAGTACATCACAATTTTTAATGTAGGACATGTTCTTATAAGGAGCTGTCATATTTTGGTATTCCATAAATTCTCCTGCTCTTCTACAATTGAAAAAAGTAGCCCCATCAATTTTTAAAATTCCTCCGGCAGTGCCCCAGCTAATTTCTCCATCTTGATCATGACCTATTACAGATACTCCGTTGGCAGCATACTCAATTCTAGCTCCATTTTTAAGGATTACCATACCTTGATTGGAATTAGGTAATTGTGGTAGATTTTCATCACCAAATATTTCAATTCCACTCCAAGGACTATCCCAGTAATTACAGGCCGGTTTAATGGTTCCACCGTCAACGGTTAATTTCGCCCCTTTTTTTACGGTTATCTTATTTCTTTTACTAAAAAGAATATCACATTTAATAGTTAATTCTGCACCCGATTCTATAACCAGATCCCCAATCATAATTCTAGTGTCTTCCCAAGTTACAATTTGTCCGGATTGAATGGTTTGTACATTTTCTGAATGTCCACAAAGGCTGGTGTTTTCACTAAATAATGGTGAAGGATTAGATGCATTCAATGCATCTAATTCAGGGTTGGTATGAAAAATTACTGGAATAGTTCCATCGTCTAATAAACCGACATCTGTACCAAGTAAACTGTGTCTTAAAGCAGCTGCCTGGCCTGGTGTTAATGCATTCTCTTGTGCATTGGAATGCATTATATTATTGGTTCCACAGGCTTGATTATTCTCCCAATAACACGGGTTTACGCAACTGTCATTTGGCCATCCTGCTGCTAATCTGCTATCAATTACTTGTTTCTGGGTTGGAGTATCATAAATACCATCGTCAAATTCTAAATTGGCATTACAAACTGCATCAGTCCTACCCAACCAACTCCCATAGTAGATATGATCAACTAGTCCAATTTCATGGAATATTTCGTGCATGACGTTATTGGTACCACTATAATTTCCCGTGAATGGATCTCCATTATCACCTATTATCACTAAATAGTCATCTCTGAACCCTTTATGAATTACATTATTAGGGGTACCATTAGAATTTCCTCCACTTATTGAATCATTTTGTACTAGATAGATATTCATCACTTTGGTGTCGTTAATTGCGAATTGGTCCGCGTAATCACCAGCCTGATTAGAATAAAATAAGATGTCGTCGTTATCGGCAATTTGATCAAAATAAACCCCAGTTAGTACAAACTCTATTTTTGGGTTAACTGCTGGAATTTCATTGTTTATGATATATGCTGCTTCTGGCTGTAAATTAGCTAATTGATGATTGAATTTTTTTATTAATAATTCAGCCATATCAACTCCAGTAAAGTTGGTACCCCCAGCTCCATCTCCATCATAGGTGAAGTTATTTCCTCCAGATACCTTGTCAGGGAAATGCATATTTACTCTAACGTATAATTTTGGATGAGAATCTTCATTGCTTGGATTAATTTCATAATCTTGGAGGATTCCACATTGTGCATAGCTGTTTTGTGAAATTTGAGTTAGAAGGGCTAGAAATGCAAAATACTTAAGTAATTTAATTTTTTTCATATCGTAAATAAAATAGTTGAATCACAACAGTTTGTCGTGTAAGTAATAATTCCATTTAGATATCGAGAAGAATAGTATTATTAATTATTATAATACTATACTACCCGATTCCAAGAAGTGTTTCATAGGCGTTTTTTTGTTATTAAATTTAATTTTAGATATAAAAATACATATAAAATGCACGCGTGTCAATCACTGAATTCAGTGATTTTTAGGTGTTTATTACAACAAAGGGTACGTGTAAAACAATTATTACATACTGAATTTCTATTATTACATTAATAGAAATATCTCGTCTTTTTCAGTTAATTCAGGTCTTCCCATCTCTTCAAAGATGAGTTTCACTTCAGAAATCATTAAAATCTTGTTGGAATTCGATTTTTCTTGGAATTTATAAGGGGAAAAAAAAGGTCAAGAGTTAAAAACCCTTGACCAATCGTTGAAAATCGTTAGCCCGTTTACAGAATTCGTAATAATCAAACTACTAACAGGTTCAATTTAGTTATTTAACAAAGGCCTAAGGAACAATCTCTTTCGTTCCTATGCTTTTCTCGTTGAACTGTATATTCTTCTCGTAGAGTGACTATAGTCCATAAAAAAAGCCAAATGAAAATCATTTGGCTTTTTTAGGAGTTGCTTAGTTCAATATAATTTTTGCGATTGAGATCTCTTCATTGGAATAGATATGAAGGAGGTAATTCCCAACACTTATATGTCCTAGATCCAGATCTATATTTTTCATATTACCGCCATAGTCTACCTTATGGATGAGTTTACCTTCTACGGTAAAGACCTTTATTTTATCGATTGCGGTAGTGAAATCTATATGGAGTATACCATTGGTAGGGTTCGGGTACACGGATCCTTTATTTTCTATTTCCGTAATAGAGATACCTTGTATATCCACCGAATTCGTAGTGGTAAAGCTATCACCACAATCATCTGTAACGGTCATGGTAACGATATAGGATCCATTATTTGTATAGGTATGGCTAGGATTGGTTTCAGTGGAATTTTCCCCATCTCCAAAGTTCCATTCAATACTACTTGCTGTCACATTGGTCGTATTGGAGAAATGAACCTCGCTGATATTTAAAACCGTATAATCGAAAGTAGGTAATAACTCTGGATTATCATCTTCAATAATTAATGGAATCGCAAACTGGTTTTCCATGTTTGTGTTGAACAAGATTTCTGTATTGGTTAAGGACTCGTTGATCAAGCCAGGAGTGATAGACAAGACGAAATTGGCACTTTGCCCCGGTGCAATAACCGTAATATTATTTGGTGTTATAAATACACCATTTACGGTTTGGGACAAGCCATTGTATTCAAGGGATAGATTTCTATCACCTATATTATCAATAGTGAAGGTCTGCTGGTTAATGGTTGGACTAGTACAATCCAATGATTCCGCCAGAATCCCTGCACTAAAGCTGGCAACAGGTCCTAATATTACCTCACCATCTAGACACTTCGTAAAGTTACCTGCATCTGTTTCAATCGTAATATCTCCTGAAATCGTACCATTGGTAATAGCGTAATAGTTCAATTCCAGTTCCTGAGAATTGGAAGGTGAAAGTGTACTTGAACCACCCGACCAATAGATATTTGGATTGGTAGAAGTGATATCCGTAATCTGAATATCCACACAACCTGTATTAATCACTGAAATAGTATTCAAGGTAGAATCTCCAACTATTACCGTTTCGAAATCCAGACAGTTGGTATCCATTGTTAATTCAGCAACAGCTAATACTTCAACCACCAATGGAATTCTGTGATTTTTTAAACTATCATTTGCCACCAGGCCTAAATAGGTCTCATAAGTGCCAGGACTATAGTTATTTAAATTTAGCGATACCCAAATACTATCTGACTCTCCGGAGGTCAGTGAATTGCTCATTTCCACTTCTGGTAATGTGGCAATTGCACTTGCTTCATTACCATATTCTATATATATCTTATTGCTATTTTCGTAGGAGCTATAATAGTTGACACTACTGCTATTATCTGTTTCTATTTCAATTATACCATCGGCTAAATACCCCTGTAGGTCGGTCCCGGTAAGCACGAAATTGTAAACACTCTCTACACCATCATATCCTCCATATAGGGTCGTATAATAAATATTTTCTATATATACCCACATATATTCATAGGAAGAACTATAATCTCCATTCATTCTGATTTCTAATTTCAGACTGTCCAGATCGGTAGGAAGATCATAGAATTGATGATATAGCCCTTCTCCTGAATAGGTCAAATATTGGATACTTGAATCTACTATCGTTGTGGCTTCAATCTGTAAATTATAGTTTAGATCTCCACCCAAGGTATCTTCAATGATAAGTAAAAATGAATCTACTTCATTACAATTTACTTGTACATAATTGGAATCTGGGCTGAATTTCAAACCAGCATAATCCTGAACGGTTACCGTTGAATAACTGGTGTCAGGTGCATAACAGTTACGAGCAATAAACATGACTTCATAACTTCCAGGAGTAGTATAACTGTGTTTTGGATTTTCATCATTGGACCAATTGCCATCTCCAAAACTCCATTGCCAGATATAGGTATCACTTGAAGCCGTAGATGTAAAGGTTATACTATCTCCAAATGCAGGATTGTTATCATCCATGGTGAAGCTAGCCGTTCCAGGAATTCCATCTGGTATATACGCATCCCATGAGACCGCGAATCCTTCAGAAACATAATAGGAAGATGTAAAAGTAACATATGCAGCACCTGAAGTACTTATAACTTCATCGCTATCAGGATTGGTACCAGAATCATATAGTACATTTCCTGAAGAACTGGTACCATCATAAATTTTTAAATAGTCACTTCCTGTTATCAGGAGTTCTTCAACTTTTATAAGTATAGAATCGGCACATGAAGGGTTGATGAGGAAATTACAACTTTCATAGGTTGAATAATTATCATCTTCTCCACCTGAATCAAACAGTACTCCAGTCGGGGTATTCGCTTGACTGGAATCACACATATTGTATAAGTAGTCTACTCGAATGAAGTCTTCTTTTGTGACGCCATAACTTCCATGTGTATTGCTTACCTCTAAACTTACATCATGTAATCCTGCAGTATAAAAACTTTCGATTGGGTTTTGTACAAAGGCTGAATCCGGTGATCCATTTTCGAAAACCCATTCCCAGTTTGTAGGGGAGTTTAAGGATTGATCGAAGAAGCTAACCGTATCTCCAATATGTACATAGTCTCTAGCGTAAAAATTTGGACATGGCGTAACATCTTTTATGATGGTAAAGTCCAAGGTATATCTAGCACTATCCGGATCGTTATTATGGAAGATAACGGTTTCATAATTGGTACCTGTTGGGAAATTAGTAACATCTATAGTTAAGGTAATATTCATAGAATCCCCTGCAGCTACAATTCCTGTGTCCGGTAGAAAAGAGAAGTCTGCACTGGTATTATAATGGGTTACTGCATTTCTTAAAATCTTTTCTGTAGTAGGGGTAGAGTTATAATAGCTGAATCCTAGATAACAAACTGTACCATCTCCATAATTCCATTCTGAAACTGCCTGGTATTGATCATTATTATAGTATAAAACCTCTAGACGATTCGAATTGGTGAATTTTTGATAGAAAGTTTCATAGGTAGTGGTGTATGGAGCTGTTGTATTGGATAACAAATACGAATCATTTGCTTCTGTCAACGGTTGTGGGATGGACCCAACATAACCATTATAATTACCTGTGAAAAGATCACTGTTATACATCTCATAGCGATCATTACCTAGCGTTATTAAATGTCCACCGTCTGAGACAAAATCTTCAAGCTGATCCATTATACTGTAATAATCAAAAATATTACTATAGTAGGATATATGAGGAATCACCACGACATTACTCAATGTCAAATAATGATCTACAGAATCCGTATAGGTACCATCGTAATTGAATAAATGATAATTAAGACCAGAAGCGGTTAATGCGTTTTTGAAATTGATAACATCTGATGAATAGGCTCCATAACTAAAGGAAACAATGTTAATTGCCGCAGATCCATCATATTCTGTTTCAAAAATCAAATCCGATAACCCTGTATTATAAACGGTTAGGTCGATGCTGACTTCATCATAACAAGAAACCGTCATATTCGGAATAGTATTAGGCGTTACCTCAATGTTTGGTGGAGGAGTGGTTTCCGCAGAAATACATAAAGTAATGGAATCATTTTGAGTAATCAAGGTCAGTTGTTCGTCATATAGGCTCACGGTATCAGAACTAAAATAGATGGTGATACTGTCTGTAGCATAAGGAGCGATGTTCATACTGTCGTTACTTAGGCTAAATTCCGAATTATTGGATAGATAGATGCTACTAAGTTCTATCTCAGTACAAGAAGTATTGGATAAGACCAAAACACTTGAATCAATTGCATTGGCAAAGATTGGGGCAAATACAATACAAGAGGTATCCAATTCTAGGGTGGCAATTCCATCAACTGTTAGTTCCATAGGAACATCATAGCTTCCAATGGAATCATTAGTATTTACTGTTATGGAATAAGAATAGGTCCCGGCGAATAATTCATCTGTATTTATATTCAATGGGATATACATACTATCCATTCCCGATACTATATAATTTGTACTATCTGTTGAAATGGTATTGGCAGGTTTACATTGCCCTATTACATTAGATAATATTCGTGCTTGACTATCATAATAATTTTCAAAATCAAAACCTACATAGTAGATCATACCATTACCATACTCCTTGTAGGATACTACAGAATATCCTGAATAGCTAAGGACATCTGTAAAGTCATTATTGGTGAAGTTCACACCAAAAGTATAATAAGAGAAATTGATAGGAGTCGTTACACTATCCAATAGTTCATCATTGGGTAATTCAACATTCAGGGCTCCATAAACATTGTAAACAGAACTTACATCTATAAGTCCTGTAGAAGTCATAGAGAATAGGTAATTGCTTGCTCTACCTCCAAAAATCACATTACCACCATCATTGACAAAATTCTGTAGGCTGGTAGAAATCGCACTATAGTTTACCGAGTAGTATTCAATTTCAGGGAAGAATATCACATCTATACCATTCAGGGCATTATTGAAATCTGCCAGATTGGTACTGTTTAATTCTGTTAATATATGTTTTGGATAATATTGATTCAAGATATTCACGGTATTGTTCCATTCCTGATAGGCGCTTACTCCATTGATCATCGCCAAAATGTTTACGGTATCTGAATTAGCAGAACCATCAAGAGATATGTAGGCTTCTCCATTGGAGGCATTGCTGATCAATAAAGAAGAGTCTAATACAATTGAACTTCCGCAATCTACAGTAGCAAATATAGTGTCTGGTGTGATGGTTAATTCTGGATAATCTTGTACGTATATATCATAACTCATCGTATCGGAATAGTTACAGTTGGATCCTATTAAACGTATCGTATAGGTTCCTGCTGTATCAAATGTAAAGGTTGCAATAGAGTCTTCAGAAAACGGTACATTATTTATGCTCCAATCGTAATAAAGTATATCAGAAGAACTCATGCTTACAAAGTCCCAAGGATAATTTACCGGGATGGTATCAGCATACGTGAAATCTGCATCTGGAGAATCGGTATCTAGAGAAATATTGGTCCAACTGATATCGAATCCTGTGCTATTGCTATAACTGTTCGAATAAAATTTAATTAAGGCATACGGTTCAGTTATGATAATTTGTTGACCTGTTGAAGAATAGCCGTAATAAACCTGGTTATAAGATAGTGCTAGGTCACCCTTATAGATTCTTATATTGTCGCTATAGATTAGATCAAGTGAATTAATATCTATAATAATAGTATCTACACAGTCAGCACCAATTAGAAATTCACAATTTTCATAATTGGAATAATTCCCATTGGGTCCACCTGAATCGTATAGGATACCAGTCATGGTGGAGGCTACCTCATCCGTACACATTAGGTAGGTATTGGATACGTTGATATAATCATTTATGAATAAAGTATCCGAACCATGGCTATTGGTTGTAATTAATTGAACGTCATAATCCCCAATGCTTGCATAACTAACGATTGGATTTTCAGCAGTACTAGAAGAAGGGACAGCGCCTGGAAATGACCAGGACCAGCTTGTTGGAATATTTTGACTTTGACTCGAAAACTGAATATTTTGATTGGTAACGATTACATCATCATCCACAGTAAATGCTGAAATAGGAGCACTGTTATTGGTTAGGATGGTTACCGTATAATCTTCTTGTTGTCCATAACTTAGGTTTGCACAACTTCCTGTCAATACCTCATTAGTGGAAACAATACGCATTCGTAAAGCCGTATTAAAAACCATATCGGTATGATAGAGCATTATATCTTCATCGATATTGCTACCTGTACTACTCGTTACCAATTCCGATGAACTAAAAGTCCCTGAATTGTTATAATCGATATATACATATTGATTGGCATTTCCATAATAGCTGTTTATGGCAATGTTAGTGGGAACACCACCTACTACAGAAGTATTATTAGAGCAACTGAAATCTTCCACATGGGTTCCTGATGCAGTTGTAGTGTTGGAAATGGAATCAAAGTTCACACTAATAATGTCATAGCCTATATATTGCTGATTAACTGTTATATTACAGTTAGATTCTATCGGAGCATTGTTGGTGTCAATTTGGATATAATTATCCATCAATAGGGTGTCATTCCCTGCATCACAAGTGGCTATCCCTGTAATAATTAACTGAACATCAAAATTTCCTTCTGTAGTATAGGTATGTGAAGGGCTGGCTAGGGAGGAAGTGTCTCCATCACCAAAATCCCAAATATAGGAGGATGCGTTGGTGCTTGAATTCGTAAAGTTAACCGTAAATGGTAGTTGACAATTGTTGGTCTCGTCAGCTTCGTACAGAGCAAGAACAGAGTTGTCAAAAATTTCTCCAACCCCAACGGCATGCCAAGCATTGGTAGTAGCTATTACCTCATCTGAACAAGTTCCATAAAGATCTATAGCAGCTTGGATACTATGTGTTCTAGCGTCGTCATAATCCGAATTGCTCGATAAATAAAGATTTAAACTTCTATAGGCTATTTTGGAAGCTTTTAGTCTTCCCAATCCTGAAATAGTATAGCTATCACTATTGTCATTTGTCCCAGATCCACCTTCGGCTAATAGGTAAAACCAAAAGTTTTGAACACCGGAATTCGTGTGTACACCACCATTATCCCAAGAGCCTGTGTACCAATGTGTACCAGAATATGTGTCCGGATGAGAGGCTACATTTGGGTTTGACATATTTCTGAAAAAACTACCATCTGTATAAATTTCATCACCAATTAGGTAATCTGCCTGTGTAGTATCAACGGTATAGTCGATACAAATTCCAAAAATATCCGCAAAGGATTCGTTTAATGCACCAGACTCATAGGAATAAACTAATCCTGCAGTATTTTCAACGACACCATGTGTAAATTCATGACCTACAATGGCGAGTGTAGTAAGGGGTGTAGATGTGGGAGAATATCCGTCTCCAAAAGTTAATTGGGTACCATCCCAAAATGCATTTACATAATTAGCATCATAATGAACCCTGCATTTTATTTCGGCATCGTTGTCGTCGTAAGAACTTCTGGAATGCGTATCACTGAAATAATTATAGGTAAGAGTAGCTCCCCAATGTGCGTCCAATGCAGCATGGTTATTATTATTAGTATCCGTCCAGTTATTATCAGCATCCTCAAACTCACCTTCATAATAGGTACCTTGGCTCATATTTACGGTATGAATTCCTCCACCGGTAGTATTTTTCAAATTATAAGTGGTGGCATTTACAGAATCCGAAATAAATGATCGCGTTCCACGGTACATCGTATTTCCGGTAGCATTGGCATCAGAATTATGAATGCGCGAATGTTTTAATAGTTCAATCCCGGTAGATGTTTCTATATAACTGGTATATCTAAAAAGAGGAGATAAAGAATATACATCAATTTTATAGGCGATAGAATATTGGCGCCCATCGTTAAGTGAAGGTACTATTACCAACTCAGGCTGAATACGTGGGTAATCGTCTTGACTGTCCCAAATATAAAGTTTGGAGGGGTTGGATTCTAAGGCATATTGAACGGCATCCTGCTCGCTAATTTTTAATTCGTTATCTAGTTTTTCAATAGGGGAGTAAAAACCATTGACCAGATATAAACCTTCATGGTTGAAGTGAAGTTTTATTTCAGCACCCAATACGGTTTTATTATCATAGACCTGTTGAAGGTTGATATGTTTAAAACCCAATTCATCGGTACTTTCTTTAATTTGCTTCCAGCTAGATTTACCTGGATCTAAGCTTTTCCTTAGCCATTGCAAAGCTGCTTCTTTGCTAATGATACTTCCTTTTTCAGGCTTTTCAAAAATACGATCTCTTAGACTTATTTCATTGCCCCGTGAGTTTTGGGCGCTTACATTAATAGAAACAAGAAATAGGCAGACTAGTGCTGCCCGAAGCGAATTTAATATAGTATTCATTATTGTAAAATTTCAGTTTGAAGTACAAATATATGAATACTAAGGAATAAGATTAAATATTTAGATAGTATTAAAATAAAATAATTGAAGATGGAAAAGTTAACCATCCAACTTGTCTGGTTTAATGCAATAAAAAAAGCCATTCAATATTGAATGGCTTTTTTTATTATTTTTTATAATACTTCATCGCGTCTGGAATCCATTTATTGAGATCTTTTATCCTAGTGTTAGGATGGGGGTGAGTGGAAAGAAATTCAGGGGATTTTGCTCCACCAGTGGCATTATTCATCCTTTTCCAGAATTTTGGAGCTTCATGTGGGTTATACCCGGCCATAGCCATAAATATTAAGCCCATTTGATCGGATTCACTTTCGTGTTTTCTTGAAAATTTCAGCATTCCTATTTGCGTTCCTATCCCAGCCGCTTGTAAAATCAATTGGTTGGTGAGTTCAGGTTTTTCTTCAACCGCTACCGATAGGGCTGATAGTCCTAAGTTAGCAATTAAACCTTGACTCATTCTTTCACCACCATGGTTTGCAACAGCGTGTGCAATTTCATGCCCCATTACAACTGCAATTCCAGCATCACTTTCACAAACAGGGAGTATTCCCGTATAAAAAGCTACTTTACCTCCAGGCATGCACCAGGCGTTCATAGCTTTATCTTCAATCAGATTGAACTCCCATTCAAAATCCTCCAATTGATTTTGAATACCCTTATCTGTATAGTATTTTTCGACTGCTGCCTGGATTTTTTTTCCAACTCTTCTAATTCGGATTGCCTGTTTCCCTGATTTAATGACTTTACTATTGCTTAAAACATCATCGTAATTTTGAAAACTCAATGGTATTAATTGGGAGTTAGGAATTACCTGAAATTGTCTTCTTCCGGTAATAGGATTCACTTTACAGGCCACTACCCAAAGTAGTAGGACTATAATGCTGATTAATTTTTTCATGTACTATTTTTTTGGATGTTTTAAATTTCAATTTGATAAAACAAAGATACCATTATTCTAAAACGAAATCCGTTCTTATAGCTAAATGGTCGGATTGTTTATTTTTCACTGTATAATAATTGAATGGAACGATGGTAGGAGAATGTAATATATAGTCTATCCTCAATGGGAAGGCTAGTTCACTAAAGCTATTTCCAAATCCTGAACCAGCATTTACAAAGCTATCGTCCAATTTTTGTGTTAAGGTATGATAGGCGTATGATGCCGCAGTATCGTTAAAGTCACCACATAAAATCACCTTATAGGGGGATAGCGTTATATGGTTGGCAATTCTATTGACTTGATCTGCTCTCAATTCAAAAGCATATTTTAATTTGGCCAATATAGAACTCGTATTTTTTTCCAATAGCGAATCTTGCGTAAATAACTCTTCATTCAAATCTGTCATGGTATTTTTTTCCGCTAAACTAAACCTGGTTGATGCCAGATGAGCGTTATACACCCTCAGCGTATCACCATGAACTTTGATATCGGCAAAATAACATTTATTGATATTATTATCCGCGTATGGGACGATTCCCCAATTTATGATAGGGTATTTAGACTGTATATGATAGGAATCTTTGGTGGGAGCCATATATTGATAGCCAATATCAAAATCGGTCCAGTAGGTTTCTTGAAGACATAGAATGTCTGGCTTTTCTGCTTTAATAATGGCTACTACATCTCGGTAGTTATCTTCTTGTCTGGACTTCTTTTTGTACATCAGACTGGCAATATTATAGCTCATTACTCTGAAGTGCTTTTCCGAAGAAAAGGTTTTGTGCTTTCCCTCTAGTCTCATGAAGTCATCTAAATGCCAATAGCTAATTGCCAAAGCTAACAGAGGAAGTAAAAATTGACGCTTTAATAGGGCTATCCATAAAATCAAGCAAAGGATATTTACGATTGCCAAAAAGGGTAGACTAAGACCTACAACTGCAATGGAAGAAAAATATTTTGGTGATATAAAGCGGGCTAATAGGGCAATTAATAATAGCATGGCGAATAACCAGTTAGCCACATATAATAATTTCTGAAGTAGATTCAGGTTTTTCATTCCCAGTATGGCCATTTTAATCCTTTTTCATTTTAAAAAGAAAGGAACGTTCATCTTTGCTCAATTTGTCATAGCCCTTAGTATTTATCTTGTCTAAGATTCTATTGAGTTCTTCCTGCTCCTCCGCTTTTTGAATGTTGTATTCATGATCATCTCTAGGTACTGATCTATGTACTACCTTGAGTTTAGATTTTTTGCTAAAAAGATTTTTAAACCATTCAAGTATATTAAACAAAAGCCTTGGTTTTTGATTGATTATAGTGAAGCTACCGATGATAGCTGCGAATACTCCTCCTATATGAGCTGTCCAGCTAACAGAGGAATGATCTAATATAGCAAATAATTGAAAAATTATTAAAGCAATAATCAACCATTTTAATTTGAAGGTGAAACCTCCAAAAATGGTTAAGGGTAGATTTGGATAGTGGATAAATAGCAAGAATAATATAGACATATTTCCTGCTGATAAACCTAGTAACTTAGTCGGTACAATAACTTGAGGTATCAATAAGAAAAACAGTCCTCCAAGTATAATTCCTCCAAAGAAAAGCTTTTGAACATATTTGGGTAGGAAATACCTTTCCGCTAGCTCGATGCTAAATTTAAACAGGATGATATTACTTATAAAATGCCATATATTTATATGGATAAGGCTATAGGTGAAAATAGTCCAAGGCTTAGTGGCCAACTCGCTCCAATCACCTGCTAGTCCAAAAGCATTTAGGATAAAATAAAAAATAGAATCATTGAATTTCCCTATAAAGCCAAGGATAAAAAAGGCGATACATAGCCAAAGGAAACTATTGATGGCGATATTTTTACTAATATGTAGTGGTGATGTATTCAATTTAATAGAAATAATGATCAGTTTTTCTCCAGTATTTTATCAGTAAATAACCAAATAGCATTCCACCCAAGTGTGCAAAGTGCGCCACTCCATCAGCTACTCCAGAAATACCTGAGAACAACTCAATTAAACCATATACAATAACGAAATATTTCACCTTTACAGGGATCATGAAATATAAATAAAGGATAGAATTCGGGAAGGTCATCCCAAAGGCCATTAAAACGCCAAATAGGGCACCTGAAGCACCAACTGCTGGTATATGTGCAATATTGTAAATGGTTTGATACGTGGCTGCGTCTAATCCTCTAGTTGAATTGTCAAATACACGTTGAACCATTTCTGGATTCAATTGGCTTGCCAATTGAGAAATTTCAATGTGTTGCACCAAGGAATGCAAAAAGGCTGCACCCAATCCTGTAATCATATAAAATACAAGGAAACGTTTTGAACCCCATCTATTTTCCAGAGAGTTCCCAAACATCCACACTGCAAACATATTGAAGAACAAGTGTCCAAAAGAGCCATGCATAAACATGTGTGTTACCAACTGCCACGGTCTAAAGAAGTCACTTTTAAAATAATAAAGTGCAAAGGATTCTGTGAGATTTACCCCCGTATTTTTTAACACGATGGTAATCAAGAACATCAGTGCATTGATGATCAATAGGTTTTTAACAACCGGTGGTAATAAATTGAAACCTTGTAGTCGCATTAAGCAAAATTTTTATCTATTTCTTCTAAACTAACTGTAATATGTGTGGGTCTACCATTTGGATCTGTTTGCGGGAATTGGCAAGCAAATAGTTCATCAATTAGATGGTTCATTTCCTTTTGATCCAGTGATTTTCCCGTTTTAATGCACATACTCTTGGCCAAGGATCGGGCAATTTGATTTACTTGCTCTTCTCTGGTAGGCGTATATGTTTTATAGTCTTCCAATACTTTTTCGATGATAGCCGTGATATTGTCAACCGGAGTTTCAAATGGTACGCCGTGAATTTCTATTTTTTCAGCTCCAATTTCCCCTAAATCGAAACCAAGGGATTCTATTTCCTTTTGCAATTCCTTAAGAATGTCTAAATCAGATTTAGGCAATTGAATTTCTTGTGGAAATAATAATTGTTGACATAAAGCGTTACTCTTTTCAACGGAATTTTGGAATTTTTCGAATAAAATACGTTCATGGGACCGTTGCTGGTGGATCATCATATATCCAGATTTCAACGGAGACAGAATGTATTTGTTGTGTAATTGATACACTACACGTTGGTGGGTCTCCTTGGTAGCAAGACTTTCGAATAACATCGGTTCTTCAGAAGAAGCTGTCGATTCATCACTTTCCTCAATCTTGTAGAAGGCTTTCCAATCATCCGGCTTTTGATCTTCTTGACCAACTTCTTCTCTTGCATGTTGGAAGCGCGTACTAAAAGATAAATCCTTATTAGCCTGAGCACTTACCTTTTCTGATGGTGATTCAATATCAAAGGGATTAAAATCGGGATTAACCACAATTTTAGGTTGTTTGAAACTTGAATTTTTCAACAAGGGTGATACATCGTAATCCTGGTTGGTATCGAAATCCAAACTAGGAGCAATATTGTACTGACCTAGTGATTTACGAATGGTAGATCTAAGGATAGCATAAATCGCTTTTTCATCCTCAAATTTAATTTCTGTTTTGGTAGGATGAATATTGACATCTAACTTATCAGGGTCGATGGTCAAAAATATAAAGTAACTAGGGTGTAAACCACCTTGAATAACTCCTTCTAGCGCACCCGTCAATGCATGGTGTAGGTAGGAGCTCTTTATAAATCTATCATTCACAAAGTAAAACTGTTCACCACGTGATTTCTTTGCAAACTCAGGTTTACACATAAATCCTTCAATAGATACAATATCCGTTTGTTCTTCTAATGGAACCAAGCGTTGATTATATCTTGTTCCATAGATATTGACAATTCGTTGTCTTAAGGTGGAGGCAGGCAATCTGTACTGTTCCTTTCCATTGTGATGCAGCGTGAAACCAACATTTGGATGAGCTAGTACCAAACGGTAAAACTCTTCCATGATAAATCTGAATTCCACACGGTCCGATTTCAAAAAGTTTCTTCTAGCTGGAACATTGTAAAAAAGATTTTTTACCATGAAGTTGGTCCCATGGTTCATGCTGTCCTTATCTTGACTTTTTACTTCGGAACCTTCCATTATCAAACAGGTTCCCAGTTCTTGTCCTTCCTGACAAGTTTTCAATTCTACATGTGCAATGGCAGCAATTGATGCCAAAGCTTCACCTCGAAATCCTTTCGTATGCAAATTGAACAGATCATCTGCCACCCTAATTTTAGAGGTAGCATGTCTTTCAAAACACATGCGAGCATCTATGTCAGACATTCCTTTACCATCATCCACCACTTGGATGAGGCTTTTCCCAGAATCCTTCACAATCAGTTGCACATTTTTGGAACCTGCATCAATGGAATTTTCCATCAATTCCTTTACTACAGAGGCAGGTCTTTGTATAACCTCTCCTGCAGCAATTTGGTTCGCAACGTGATTTGGAAGTAACTCTATGATGTTTGACATGAATATTCGGAATCTGATTGTTTGATAAGGATCAAATTTACAATTTTAATCCCAATTGAATAAGGCAAAAAGTAGCGCTGTTGTTTAAATATGTTAATATTTTATTAAGCTTTTGATATTCAAATTGTAACCGGACAAATTAATCCATAATAAAAATAAATCGCTCCTCGGGAATAGAGAAAATTAGATAGTCTATATCCGCAATTTGTTGGCGATAAATGACTAATTTAGTAAGGATAGAATAATTTGAAAGCAAATGGTAATGAGAACTTTAAGAGATTTGTTGAAGAATAAAAAGGCCTTGAATAAATTATTGGAGGATGGAGAGGTGGATATGGATAAGTTTTTAAAGGACTTAAGCTATTACGATTGTCTTGAACAGCTACAGATTAGGTTGGTTCGTCTTCAGAAGAAAATTGTAACAGAGGGGAAGCGCATTGCAATTGTTTTCGAAGGTCGTGATTCTTCCGGTAAAGGGGGGACGATTAGACGTTTTATTGAACATCTTAATCCACGTGAAATGAGAGTGGTAGCACTTACTAAACCAAATGATAAGGAGTTAGGTCAATGGTATTTTCAACGCTATATCAAACAACTGCCAAATAGAGGAGAAATCGTATTTTTTGATAGAAGTTGGTACAATAGGGCAGTAGTCGAGCCTGTAAATGGTTTTTGTACCAAGGATCAATACGACCATTTTATGGGGCAAGTCAACGATTTTGAAAGGATGCTGATTGATGATGGGATTATTCTCCTTAAATTTTGGTTGGAAATTGACAAAGAGGAGCAGTTAAAGCGGTTTGAAGCAAGAAAAGAGGATCCTTTGAAACAATGGAAGCTCAGCCCCATTGATAGTCAGGCCTTAGATTTGTGGCCTATATATTCCAGATATATTGATAGCATGTTGCAATCCACTAGAGAATATGTAGATTGGAATATAGTGAATGCCAATTCCAAAAAATCAGCGAGAATTGAATGTATCGAAAAGGTGCTCGCCATATTGGAATAACGGACACCTTTTATGCTGGATTAACAGCGGACTTTCTTTTTCTTTTTTGCCACTCCTGAACGCTGCTGCACTTTTTCTATATAAGCAACTGCCTCGGGAACTTTACAAGCTGTATCCCCCATATTTACCGAAACCTTACCGATTTTTTTTCCTATTTCTTTTGCTTCATCAGCCAATTCTGCTACATAGGATCCCACAGAAATGATGAAACCATTCATGGTATATCTAACTCTATTTGGAGATTTATTAATTGAGTTTAAAACCCTGTTCATTAACGATGTAAGAAGTGTTATATCAAGTGATTCATTAGGTGTTAGCGCAATGACATTTGAAAGAGTAGCCCAGCCAGCTGATGCAATATTTTCATCGTCAGAATCAATCCATTCTAATGCCAATTCCAGTCCATAATTTGATTCCGCAGCGATCCATGCAACGGTATATTCACTGATCATATACCAATAGGCATTTTTAACCCAATGCTGTAATTCTTCCTTAGAAATTTGCTTTTCATCAGCAATTAATCCCGCTAGATACATGGCGTCCGAATTTCCGGTTTCGAACAACTCCATAGATAAGTTATGGTTCTTTTTTACCTTTTTCTGGATGGTTTTCAAGTCACCAACCTTAACCCCAAAAAATGGTTCCTTTGCACCATGCTTTATAAATATCTTTTTGGTCTGATCATTTCCAAATCCCTCCAGAGCAACCATTATTTCAGCAGTAGTCATAATAATAAATTTGTCTCAATTTAATTATTATATGAGTCTTATCCGAAGGAGATTCGCTTTTTTGTAAACTTAGCTCTTTGGAAGACATTGTATTGGTAAAATAATTCTCCAGAATTTCCTAAAATTTCACTGGCATTGGACAGGCTAGTGATGTTACACTTCTAGTATTATTTCGTTTTCCTTTTGCTGATTAAAAGAAATATTGTAAATTAATAGTTAAATTTAAAATTGGGGGATTATGTCAATGAAAGTGATAGATAGTAAATTATCTGTTAGCTATACCTACAGTCAAGATGGCGTTATATTACTTCGTAAATTTCATGAAGAATTAACCATGGAAATGATGATAGAGTCTTGGAAAGGTATTATTGATAATGATATGATATCTAGTAATGTGAGAGGAGTTGTTTCAGATTTCTCTCAGTGTAATATTAATATTGGCTTAAGAGATTTAAAGCAATTTTTTGTTTTCATAGAAAACAACAAGGGATTTTTCGGAAAGATAAAAATTGCAGAGGTCATCGATTCGCCAAAAATTGCCTTGCCAATGATTTTTAAAGGTAGGTATGGGTTAAGCCAATTGGAAGTCTTCAGCACAAAAGAAAAAGCAATAGAATGGATCTATTCATTTTAAAATTGATAATGGGAAGAAATCAAATCTTTCCTTCCCATTCCGCGTAAAATTGTTCCAAATATAACTCAAGGAATACATGGCGTTTTAAGGCTAAGCTTTTTCCTTTTTCGGTATTCATTTTATCTTTCAGAAGTAATAACTTCTCATAAAAGTGATTGATGGTAGGTGCCTGACTTTTTTTATATTCCTCCTTGGTCATGTTGAGATTGGGAGCTATTTCCGGATCATACATGCCTCTATTTTTAAAGCCTCCGTAATTAAAAGCTCTTGCAATTCCAATAGCTCCTAAAGCATCCAGTCTATCCGCATCTTGGATAATGTCTAATTCTATGGATTGAAATTTTTGTGCGTGATTTCCACCTCCAAAGGAGATGTTTTTAATGATGTTTAGCACATGTTCAATGGTGCCTTTATCTAAATTTAAGTGCCCTAAAAAGTCCTGAGCCTTTTTTGGACCAATGCTTTCATCTCCATTGTGGAATTTAGAGTCCGCAATATCATGTAATAGGGCACCTAGTTCCACTATAAGCATATTGCATGGAGTATCTTTCGCTATATTTTTGGCACTTTTCCATACTCTTTCAATATGGAACCAGTCATGACCGCCTTCCGCTTCTTTCAGGCTGTTTTGTACAAATACTTTTGTTTGATTCAGTATTTCCGATTGCGTCATAGTGTATTAGATGATTTCAAAGATTAAAAAGGGGGTTATCCCTAGCACTATCCATAAAATAATATAGCTAGCTTTTAAGTAAAAAGGTAAATCCTGCTTGGGTGCTTGAATGAGTAGCGATCGAATTTTTGATATGATCAAACTTTCAAATTGTGTTATGCGATAGTTTTTTTTAGTCAGGTCTGAGAATTCGGGACAATTGTCCGCTATAAAATCTCGTATTTTCCAGTATTCTTTATTTTCCAGTTCTTCATAGGACTTACGGTAGTCAAGGCCTTGAGAAATTAGTTTTTTTCTTAAATGAATGTTTTTCTGATCTGCTCTATATCTGAGATACATCAGTCCGGGAATAATAATAAATATATATGCTTCCAAGTATACACAAAGACCAGTTAGTAGTATGATCGATATTAAAGAGAACAAATTTTGCAATTTTTCATGACTGGTAAAAAAGAAGTTCTGCAAAAGTCTACCGCCATCGAGGGGTGCTATGGGCAATAAATTGAAGGCATTGATCAATAGAAATATCTTGGCTAAATAAAGGATGGTCAAATTTTGAAATTGCTGGGCTACCAAAAAGAGTACCATACCAAAAATAATTCCAGGTACCGGACCTGCAAGTAAAATGTTGGCTTGTTCCTTTTGAGATAAAGGACTTTTGTTACCGCTGACATAAGCACCCAAAAATGGAATGAACCTTAGGGATAGATTACGATAATTATAGATTTTCATAAAGGAGAAATGTCCCATTTCATGCACTATAAGCACAAGGGAAATCATGACCACAAAGGCCCAACTTCTAAAAACTATATAGAAAGTAATCATAAAAATAAATAAGCTCCAAAGAGATTTCATGATGGAATCTTTCGTTTCATATCGTTCCAACTTGGGCTTTTCAGGATAGATATATTCCTCTTCCTGTATGTGTTCATTATGATCCATATGCACTATTCTAATACGAAGTTAACGGATTTTCAAAAGAGCCCAAAGAAAGCAGCTTGTTAATCTAACAATTATAACCTGTGAACTACTTGATAAGATCTAAATGAAGTTTAATCCTTACATTTCTATAAATAGTAGATAGCAATTATAAATTTAATAAATGATGAAATATTATAGTACCCTTATCCTAGTTTCGATTCTTTGTTTCAGTTGCTCTGAATCAGTGGAGTCTTTGGATATGGATCGCATCAGGGAGTTGAAAGATTATAGGGGGACTACTATCATGTCTTATAATGTGGAAAACCTTTTTGATACAAGAGATGATCCAAATACCAACGATAATGATTTTCTTCCCTTGGGGTCCAAGCGATGGACTAAAAAACGGTTTGATAAAAAAATAGCAGGTATTGCTTCAGTTATTACCGAAATAGCTCCAGATTTTCCGATATTAGTCGGTCTTTTAGAAATAGAAAATGCCCATTGTTTGAATTCCTTGATTTCGAATGCTTTATTGAAAGATGAATTATTCGAACTATTGCATAGAGATTCTAAGGACTCAAGAGGAATGGATGTTGGACTTTTGTATAGGACGGATATGCTTTGGGTTCAAAGGACTGAATTCATTCCAGTTGTTTTGGATAATGGTTTCCATTCCAGGGATATTCTTTATGTTCATTTTAGATTGAAAGGAGCGGAATCCTTGCATGTATACCTGAATCATTGGCCAAGTAGAAGGAAAGGAAAAGCATTTAGTGAAAAGAACAGGCTCAAAGCTGCTAAGTTACTTCGTAATCATATTAACATTTTATATGATGAAGTGCCTGAGGCGAAGATTTTGGTTATGGGTGATTTTAACGATTATCCGACGGATAAGAGTATCGTAGAAGGTTTATATGCTGATTCACTGAAACATCAACTGGATCAATTTGAATTGTTAAACTTATCTTATGAATCTCAAATATCCAAAAGGGGAACCTATTTTTATAGGGGAGACTGGGGGATGTTAGATCAAATGTTAATATCAAAATCCTTGTTAAAGGAAGATACGGGATTAACGATAGATAAAGATAATTTTGGTATTTTCGATGCGAAATGGTTGATGTACACACATCGTAAAAAAGGAATTACACAGCCAAATAGGACCTATAGAGGAACCAAGTACTACGGTGGATATTCAGATCATCTGCCGATATATATAAAATTAAATTGATGTCGAATAGTATTGGACGAATTTTTAGACTGACCAGTTTTGGTGAGTCACACGGAAAAGCGGTAGGAGGAATCATAGATGGTTGCCCTGCAGGTTTTGCCTTGGATGAAGTGGGAATCCAGGCCGCCTTGGACAGAAGAAGGCCAGGGCAATCAAAAATTACTACCAGCAGAAATGAGGGCGATAAGGTTGAATTTCTATCCGGAATTTTTGAAGGGAAGACAACTGGTGCTCCAATTGCTTTTAGTATTACAAATACGAATGCACGCTCAAAGGATTACAGTCATATGAAAGATTTGTACAGGCCTTCGCATGCGGATTATACCTATGCCGAAAAGTATGGAAACAGAGACTACCGCGGTGGTGGTAGGACTTCTGCCAGAGAAACCATTGCGCGTGTAGTTGCAGGAGCTTTGGCTCAACAATATTTGGTTTCAAAAGGGATGAAAATTGAAGCAGGGGTCTACTCTGTTGGTAATTTGAGCCTAAGCACTGAAATTGATAGTTTGGATTTTAGCGGGGTAGAAGAAAATATCGTTCGATGTCCGGATCAGTCAATGGCAAAGGATATGGAGGCGCTTATTCTAAAAACTAAGAAAGCTGGTGATACTATTGGGGGGACAGTGGCTTGTAGGATTTCTAATGTTCCTGTTGGATTGGGTGAACCCGTTTTTGATAAATTGCATGCCCGTTTGGCCTATGCGATGATGGGGATTAATGCCGTAAAAGGGTTTGAGTATGGTTCGGGTTTTCATGGATCAACTATGAAAGGATCGGAGCACAATGATGTTTTTACTCACGAAAATGGTGAAATTCAAACTAAAAGTAATTATTCTGGAGGTATCCAGGGAGGAGTTTCCAATGGAGCAGATATCTATTGTAAAGTTGCATTTAAGCCAGTAGCTACCCTAATGGTAGATCAGGAAACAGTAGACGCAGAAGGAAACAAAATTATATTTAAAGGGAAAGGGAGGCACGATCCATGTGTCGTTTCTCGTGCTGTGCCTATAGTGGAAGCAATGGCAGCAATTACATTATTGGATTTTTATTTAATTAGCAAAAGCATAAATAGCTAAAACAAGGTTTACACATTATGTCGGATAAAAAGAAAACATTGGCCTTACACTGGAAGATTCTAATCGGTATGGTTATCGGTGTATTAGTAGGAATTTTAATGACAAATTTTTCATGGGGGAAGGAATTTGTTCAGGATTGGATAAAACCTTTTGGTACCATTTTCATTAGTTGTTTGAAATTGATCGCTGTGCCTCTTATTTTGGCCTCACTAATTAAGGGAGTTTCAGATTTAAAAGATATTTCAAAGCTTTCTTTGATGGGAGGGAGAACCATTGGGATCTATGTGTTAACTACGGTTTTAGCAGTTTCCATTGGTTTAATGGTTGTAAACATTATTCAACCTGGTAAAACCATATCAGAACAAACAAGAACAGAGCTTATAAATAGCTATTCTGGTGAAGCAAGTAAAAAGCAAGCTGCAGCTGCAAAGCAACAAGAAGCTGGTCCCTTACAGGCTTTAGTGGATATTGTGCCAAGTAATATTTTTAGCGCTGCTACGGACAATAGAAAGATGTTGCAAGTGATCTTTTTCGCTATATTTTTTGGCGTAGGTCTCATTTTAATTCCAGAAGATAAATCTAAGCCGGTTAAGGCATTCTTTGATGGTTTTAATGAAGTCATTCTCAAAATGATTGACCTCATTATGTTGGCTGCTCCATTTGGTGTATTTGCCCTGTTATCATCCCTTGTGGTTGAATCACCAAATGCCGATCTATTTGAAGCGCTTATTTGGTATGCAGTTAGTGTGGTGGTTGGTTTGTCTATCATGATTGGGATTTATATTCTATTGGTTTCTATTTTTACCAAAAAGTCTCCTAGTTTCTTTTTAAACGGTATTTCACCAGCTCAATTATTAGCATTTTCTACAAGTTCAAGTGCAGCTACTTTGCCTGTAACGATGGAGAGGGTAGAAGAGCACCTTGGAGTAGAAGAAGAAGTGGCAAGTTTTGTATTGCCTATTGGAGCTACCATCAATATGGATGGAACTAGTTTGTATCAAGCTGTAGCGGCGGTTTTTATTGCGCAGGCCTTTGGTATGGATCTTAGTTTAGGAACTCAATTGGGGATTGTAGCTACTGCAACCTTGGCAAGTATTGGTTCTGCAGCGGTTCCAGGAGCAGGAATGGTTATGTTGGTAATCGTATTGGCACAAGCAGGTATACCTGAAGCAGGGTTGGCTCTAATATTTGCTGTGGATAGACCTTTGGATATGTGTAGAACGACCGTAAATGTTACAGGAGATGCAGCAGTATCCATGATAGTGGCAAAATCCGTGAATAAATTAGGAGAGCCTCATGTAAAAGAATGGGACGATAATTATTAATGGGGCAATTTAAAATAGGTCAAAAGTTAAGATATATCAATGATGTTGGTGGTGGTGTGCTACAGCATATTTTACCAAATGGAAACTTGTTGATAATAGACGAGGAGGGCTTCGAATATACCGTAAGCCCCTCCGATGTTTTGGTAGTTAATGAAGCCCTAGATGAGCAGTTGTCAGGTGTTTCCAAAAAGGTAAAAAAGGAAACCAAGATTGTTAGGAAAGCAACCAGAAAGGTTAAATCTAAACCAAAACAATCCGACAGTAAAATCATTGATCTCCATATTGAAAAGATTTACCCCAATTACCGACAATTGGAAAAATGGGATATATTGAACAGGCAGATGGGCTATCTAAAAGCTCAACTACAAAGGGTCAAAAGCCAAAACATAAAAAAGGTGGTCATTGTTCATGGTGTAGGTGAAGGTAAACTTCGTAAGGAGGTCCATCAACTTTTAGATAGTTTAAAGAATATAGATTACCACGAAGCTTCATATGTTGAATTTGGCCAAGGGGCTACTCAGGTAGAATTCCGGTAATTATGATTTCGGCCATGACTGATTCATTTTAAATGATATAAAATTCTTGATAGTATTTTGAAGAGAATCCATTTCTTCATTCTATTTGGGAAATAAATCCAGCTTCATCGTTACATAAGAAGAAATGTAAAGGATTTGATTTTCAATGGATTAATCAAGATGAAGACGAATGTAAATGTACTGATTTAGCGTTTTGAGGCCGAATTAAATGGTATTATTCATATTCAATTTAATCTAATTTTGGATTTTGTACTTTGTTTTAAATAATCTCTAAATTGTGTGTTTTAATAATAAAAACTTATTATTAAATAGAATTCTATTAAGGGGTTGTAATTTTTTTTCGACAATAAAAATTAGGCTTAGATACTGATTTCACAATGAATTTGACTCTATTACTAACATAGGTTAAATGAAAAATAACAATTAGAGTTTGCTCAGGTAAAAAAAAATCCCTAATTTAAATGTCCCAATTATTATTTATTAAGTATTTAGTGCATATTATTTATTATTTGCACAACCTTATTTTATTAAGTTATTAATCAATTAATTAACGGAATAATATTATGCGAAAAGCCATATTATTATTTACCGTTGTGTATTCGATGAGCAATTATTGTGTTTTTGGGCAAGACCAAGAAAATGATTCTCATAGTTTAATTATTTCTTTTCCTGAGGTGGCTTTATTAGATATAGAGTCCGAAAATGGAACTGATGTGGAATTTGAAATTAGCTCTTCTGGATTAGAAGCAGGGGAGGAACTGATAATTCATGATGAGCAAGATGAATTGTGGCTTAATTACACTTCATTAGTTGCTACAAATGGAGCACAACGGTCAATAACAGTTGAATCCAGTCCTATGCCAGAAATACCTGGTCTCGTTATAAGTTTAGAAGCGAAGAACCATGCAGGGACAGGAGGAGGAGATCTAGGGATTCCTACAGCGTCGATATATCCCTCAACTTCGCCGACGAACATTATTACAGGTATAGGTAGTGCTTTTACCGGCGACGGTAGTGCGAATGGACATCAATTGGTCTATACATTAGACTTTGAAGGAGAATTTGAGGATCTTTCTTTTATTGAAGGTAGTAACACAACTATTTCAATGACCTTTACCATTACTGATTAATCAGCATATCGGTTATTAATTGATATGCCTGCCATTATCTATTAACATTTCATTTAGGTATATGTAGGAAGCATATTTCTTATTCAGTGGTTGAATTATAATCATTCTTAAAGGTGATAATCCTAACACTAGTTTTAAATTTTAAACTGGTGTTTTTTTGTGTTTTAATTTTTGATGCAATACCTATTTGTGAATCAGTAGTTTATAAAAAGTGCTAGGTGGAATTATCACCTATATTTTTTGTTGTATCAGTTTTATCTTTTCATTTAACCTATTATTTCTGCCATTCGTCGAGGGCTTTCATTTTACTTTAAGTTGTTGTTGTATTATTGTTGAGCAGTCATCTACTATTAGATTAATTCAATGAAATATAAATGGGGTACTTTTCAAAAGACTAATTCCTTTTATAATGGTAGAATTCATTTTTCATTTAAATATTTCAAGCGAAATGTATATATAAGTAGTTGATACAATGCGGTTTGATTGTCGTAAAAAATTATTGGATTAAGTTTTAATTAATCTGATCTGGAAAGCCAAACTATATCTGGAAGCGTAGTTTGGCTTTCTTTTTTTTATGCTGAATAAATTGTGTAAATACAAATGTAGAAATACATATATAAGGGCTAATAGCGAGTATTTTAACTTTAATCTTTCATTTAACCGGAAATAGCTACCGTTCATCGATAAAACAGTTGATAATGTTGATAATTGGACTAGACTTGCAGTGTAGAAAAATTATAACCATAAACATTATTAATTTATCATTGTTATGAAAAAGACAACATTACTTTTAGGGTTCGTCGCAACCATGGGTATTTCTTCTTTAGTAGCACAAAATTTTGGAGAGCATTCAGTAGCTATCTCTATTCCAGAAATTGCAATTTTGGATATAGAGTCATCAACTAGTTCTTCAGATGTTACTTTCGATTTAAATGCGAATAACTTAGAGGCTGGTGAAGAATTCACTATTAGTGAAACCAATTCAAATCTATGGATCAACTATACATCTGTTGTTCAAAATGGATTAAGTAGTAGAAATGTTACTGTAGAGCTAGATGACGATAATTTTATTGCCGGAATGGTATTAAAAGTTGTTGCAGCAAGTCAATCAGGAACAGGTCAAGGAGATCACGGAACTGCTACATCAGTAGTGACACCAACTATTCTACCTCAAAATCTAATTACGGATATTGGAAGTGCTTTTACGGGTAATGGTGCATCAAATGGTCATAAATTGACCTATAGTTTAGATTTCACTGGAAACTTTGAAGATCTGAATGTTGAGGATGCAGCAATGAACTTTACAATGAAATATACAATTACTGACTAAATTTTAGTTTTTGTATAATGGTTAAAGCTCGGTGGAAACACCGGGCTTTTTATATTTAAAGGAATTTCTTGAATAGAATTTTAACAGAAATTAACGCTTAATGTATTCGTTCAAATTTAATGATAGATCGGTACGCTTAAAAAAAAGCTATATTTGATTTTATTCAAATTTAAATTTGTGAAAAAGTTATTCTCCATATTCTTTATTCTGTTAACCCTAATGAGTAATTCAGGCTTTGCTGTTATTACGCATTTTTGTGGTGGTGAGGCAGTGAAATCTAAATGGTCCATTATAGATAGGGATTTGACTTGTGGAATGACTCAAGTTTCAAATAATGAGAATAAGGCGTCTTGTGAGAATAATGATCATGAACTTTCTGCATCGGATTGTTGCTCAAATAGTATTCACAGCCTTGACTGTGATGATGAAATAAGACCTTTTAACCTTTTGGTTAAGGTGCTACCTATATATCCTGCACTTTCAGAAAATCATATTACCTTTCATTTTGTTCAATCAATGGTTCTGTTTCAGGATCATTTAATAAATGCTCCCCCTTTACTGAATCAAAATTATACCATTTTGTTTCAGTCCTTCCTTATTTAGTCTTTTCGTTTTGGATAATTTAATTTGTTGGAAAAAGTCTAAACTTCTTTCTTCAAATATTTTTTAGTTGGCAATTATTTATTTGTCATAATGACAAATATTATTTCCAAGAATTTTTACAAGACATCATTTGGTGTTCAATAATTTTGAAATAATTATGAAAAGAATATTATTAAGCATTTGTGTTATATTTTCTATAGGAAGTGCATTTGCACAGAACGATCAAATTTATTTTTACTTCAACAACAAGATTCAAAATATGGACCTTGAGCTCGGAACAGAATATGAATTGTTGGATCAACGTGCTATTAAGGTAGATCGTTTTGATTATTATTTATCAAATATCTCTTTATTAAAAGGAGATGATTTAACAGAAGATGCTATTCCAGAAAGTTATCTTCTTATGACAGATAACTCAAACCTTCTCAATAAACAAGACTATACTTTTAATGGATTAGATATTTCTGATGTTAGAGGCATAAGGGTTCATATTGGTATTGATCCGGTAAAAAATCACGCTGATCCTGCTTTGAATCCTATAAGTCACCCTCTAGCATTGCAATCACCTTCCATGCATTGGGGATGGTCTGGTGGATACCGATTTTTGGTAATTAAAGGATCTGTGGATAAGGAGTTGGATGGTAATGTTAATGATACTTACGCATATGAGGCAGTGAGTGATGATTTTTATGAATCCTTTGATATACTATTTGAGGTTCCTCAAAATGGTACTATTTCAATCAACCTAGATGTTCATATTGACAAACTATTGGAAAATATGAATTTTTCAGTATTAACAGAGCACGGTGCTGGGACAATGGTAAATGCTATCATGGATAATGCTGCTACCAATGATGTATTTGTTTTAAATCAATCCTTATTAAGTATTGATGAGGTGAATGCTTCTTCAATGGAAATTTTCCCAAATCCTGCTAATGCTACTTTATTTGTAACGAATTCTTTTGGTATTCGTTCAATAGGATTGGTTAATCAACTTGGTCAAAAAGTTTTGATGCAGGAATATATGGAAGGTATGGACAAGGTTTCCTTGGATTTGAATGATATAAAACCCGGAGCATATCATGTGTTTTGCACGGATGTAAATGGGAAAAAAACCAATAAATTAGTGGTTATTCAATAATACATTCTGAAAAAATAAAAATGCCCCTTCAACATTGTTGAAGGGGCATTTTTTGTTTTAACCACATTTTGAATGACCACAACTTTTACATTTTAAGCAGCCTTCTTCGTAGATAAGTCCATCTGGATCTTCACAAACTGGGCAGATATGATCTGCGGCCTGTGTACCATCTGGTATAAATTTCTTTAGTGCTCTTAAGACTCCGTTTTTCCAAGTGTTTATGGTTTCGTCGTAAAGGTTAAGATGAGATATCAGATTGACAACATAGGGTAGTGGCATTCCATGTCTTAGGACTCCCGAAATTAATTTAGCATAATTCCAGAACTCCTTATCAAAGGATCTTGACAATCCTTCAATGGTAACTTTATAGCCTTCCTTGTCCAGATATTGAAAATCATATCTATTATTATGGTCTTCGGTTTTGGTTTTAATAATCCAACCCTTAGCCAAAGAAGGTGGCAAGTAAAATGAATCTTCAGATTTACCTGTGAAGATTTCATACGGTCTGTTTTCCAGTATTCCGATTACTGCAATCCACTTTTCATTGTTATTCTGAAAACGTACGATTTCGGCCTCCAGACGTTTAGGTCTTTTTGGTGCTTTTGTTTCAGTCACCTTGGCTTTTTCCTCCTTGGATTCTGTAGATACTAAGACTCCTGTTCTTGATCCATCTCGGTATACGGTAATACCCTTTAAACCTTCCTTCCAAGAAGATAAGTATATATTAGATACTTCATCAGTACTTACATCGTTTGCAAGGTTGATAGTAGAGCTAATGGAATGCGTAGTATATTTTTGTATTACAGCTTGTAATCTTACCCGTTGTTTCCAATTGATTTCTGGTGCGGTTGATCCGAAATATGGACTTTTATTGATGTCTTCCATTCCACTTGAAGCCATCCAAGTTTTTAATTTATTGTGGTAAACCGTGAATTCTTCCCATTTATCACCTTGCTCATCCACAAAGTTAACAGTTGCATTTTTATCCTCGGGATTTATTTTTCTCCTTCGCTTATAAGACAACATGAATACTGGTTCAATACCACTAGATGTCTGCGCAAGCATACTAACAGATCCTGTAGGAGCTACGGTACTCAATGAAATATTACGTCTACCATATTTCATCATTCGTTTATATAGTTCAGGGAAGTCCTGTTCCAACATTTGAACAAATTCTGAAGTATTTTCAATTTCTGGATCAAAGACTTTAAAAGGCGCTCTAGTGATTGCCATATCTATTGAACTATCGAATTCTGCAACGGTCTTTTTGCGAAGGATTTCATCCGTTATGTTTAGTGCTTCTTCCGAATCATATTTAAATCCTAAGGCTGCTAATGTGTCAGCAAGTGCTGTGAAGCCTAATCCAGTTCTTCTCCCAATTTGCCCAGTTTTGTATAATAGCTCCCAGGTTTCTTTTTCTGCTCTTTTGATATTATCTGGTTCAGGGTCACTTTCTATCTTGGCTAGAATACGTTCTATGGCTTCCAACTCCAGTTCTACTAAGTCATCCATCAATCGTTGAGATTCATAGCAAATCTCATAGAAAGATTCAAAATTGAATTTTGCATGCTTAGTAAACGGTTTATCAACGAAGTTATAGAGATTGATTGCAATCAATCTACAACTGTCCCCCCCTTGCATGGCAATTTCTGAACAAGGATTGGTACTTTCATTTTCAAATCCAGGATATACGGATGAAGTGGAGTAGTGATGCTGCCTATCCCAGAATATTAGTCCTGGTTCAGCTGTATTATGCGCACATTTTATGATCGTGTCCCATAAATCTTTAGCTCGAATGGTTTTTTTGAATTTTGGTTCATTTGAGCCAATAGGCCAATGATGTGTGTATTCTGTGTCGTTCTCAACTGCCATCATAAATTCATCCGACAATCGGACGGAAATATTGGCTCCAGTGATTTTATTTAAATCTTGTTTGATGGTTACAAAATCTTCAACATCCGGATGAGCGATATCTATGGTTAACATCAGTGCTCCACGTCTTCCATTCTGCGCAACTTCACGGGTCGTGTTAGAAAACCTTTCCATAAATGAAACTGCACCCGTGGTTGTTCCTGCTGAATTGGAAACGGATGAGCCTGCTGGACGTAATCCAGAAAGATCTATACCTACACCACAACGACGTTTAAACAATTGAGCCAGTTCCTGATCTGCTTTAAAAATCCCACCATAAGAATCCTTAATAGCTGGCATTACAACACAGTTGGATAAGGAAGACAATTTATATGGATTCCCTAATCCAGACATGATACTTCCTTGAGGAATAACATATTTAAAATCCTTAAACATGCTGTAAATAACCTTATCTGTTAATAGGTTTCTATTCTGACCATAGTTTGAAAGGGCTGATTTCGTCCCGTTTAATTTTACTTTTTTGGCAAAGGTTTTTTCAATTCGTGCAAATTCAATAGCCATCCTCCAATGCATATCATCTGGAGTAAGTTCAACAAATTGCCCTTGCTTATTCTTTAGGGCATATTTGTTCATCCAGGTTGTGGCAGCTAGCTCATCTGAATCAAAATAAGCTTTACATGCTTCCAACACCTCTTCAAAGGAATATGTCTTGGTATGTTTTGGTGGACTGGTCTTTTTGAAATCTGTTATCATGGCTCTGTATCGACTAAAGTGATTAATTTATTGCTCAAATAAGTGTTCTTATTTGCTGTTTTGGTTCGATGAAATTAAGAACGATTTAATGAAGTATTTATGAATTTGATCATAAGTGATCAGTTTGCTTTATTGTACATTATGTCGATTAATTCTCATTCCACTTTACAATTATTCACTTGACGTATGTGTTTGTAGATCATTGCTTTATTTAAGTATTCAATTTACGAAATTGTTTTCGGTTTTCGGTTTAAATATTTGTTTATGAGTAGAGTGTGATAATGATGATCTTCATGTTTTATTAATTATAGTTGTGCCTCATTAAATGCTTTGAAAGGTGTTTTTGTACAATGATTTAAAATATCAATAATTTTTTAATTTATATTATTATATCATTTGAAGTAGTTTTAGTTTGTAATTATGGAGAATTTTCACCAAATTCAATAATAGTTTTTTTTACAGAATTTTTCCTCATTTTTATATTCGAGCTGTTAGAGGCAGCATGGAAGAAGACGGAGTCGGTTTGTTTTGAGTTTCTAATTAATGGATGATGAAATATGGATATAAATGGATTATTATCTATTGCAAGTACGCTGAATATTTTTAGTTGTGGGGTTGGACTTCTTGTTGGAGCCTTACTGCTTTACTTTTCTAGGAAGAAAAATATATCAAAATGGTTGGGATTATTTCTTTTGACTCTTGGTTTGTCTTATTTTAAAAATTCTATAGAGGAATTTGGATTAATTAGTAGAAATCCAAGGCTCTTCTATTTACCCTTTCACTTTTATTTTTTGTCTTTTCCATTATTGTATCTTTTTGTGAGAAGTTTTACAACTAAAATAAATTTGAAGGAGGATAAAATTCACTTATACCCAGGAATGATTGAGTTTTTACTATGGATTTCCTTATTTGTTTTTATTCCAAATGTCCTTACTCATCCCTTTAAAAAAAGTGTTGAATATGCAATTTATTTTGAGGTGTATGTATTAATAGGGAATTTTTACTCTATTTGGTACATTATAAAAACGATTGGATTACTTCCTTCGCGTAACATAAAAAACACGCTATTAAATCATACAGATCATGGTAATTTCTTTGGACATCTGGAAAACTTGCTTTACGGTTTTTTAGTATTAATCATTAGCCACCTCACCTTTACAGTTGCTATGATATTTTCTAATTCTGATAACTTTATTCAACGTCCTTATATATTGGTTATTTATGTTTTACTAACAGTATTGAATACTGTTTGGATTCATTTATTGGCTGCTCTAGGAATTAGAAAATCATTATTAAATATTAGTAGGGAAAGGGATGATTTTAAAATTAGTGATTTAGCTGATGTTATGATTGGGGAGGAAGACCATGAGATATTTGAAAAAATTAATCATATTTTAAATGAAACAAAATGTTTTAAAATGGAGGATTTTACAGTGGGTGATTTAGCCAAATTGATTAATATTCATCCTCAAAAAGTTTCTAGGATTATTAAAAATAGAACTAATGAGAACTTCAACACATTCATAAATATCCAAAGGGTTCAAGAAATAAAAAATATAATTCTAAGTTCTGACAGAGCTCAAGATTTCAGTGTAGAAGGTCTTGGCCAGGAGGTTGGATTTAAATCTAGAAGTACCCTTTACGCTGCTTTCAAAAAAATTGAAGGTTGTACACCAGGAGACTATATTCGAAATAATTAGTAGTATTTTTTTGATTATAATATATGAGCTTGTAATTAAATAGAAACACAAATAATATATTGGTGTTTTACAATGTTTCTTTTATCATTTATGTTTAAGTTACTTTTAATAAATAGAATTCAATCGTGATAATGCCTATGTTTAAAGGCTTTCACTGTCCTAATTATTAGAAATTGTCCTGATTTTTAAATTTACTACATGCAATTGATTCATTTTAGGGTTGTTGTTTTTAATATTATCTATATTTCTTTTTTAAGATATCAAATTACAAAAATTACCAACTTGACTTTTTTTATAACCTGATGAACCTAGAGAAATATCTATGGGGTATTGGTGGTGTAATTAATAGGTGGAACCCTCAATTGAAATATGAAAGAACATAAAATTGAATCCCAATTATTTGTGTTTATTGATAAGGTTATAGTTAATCGTTTATCAGACGGAGGTGGCTGTTGTTTAGGCATGGTTACAGTGGAAATATATACAAAGGGACATGCTTGCTTTGAGAATTTATATTTGAGTGTATTAAATGAGGTAATTATTGGATATGGGCCTTCTGAAATAAAAGAAATGGAATATTTTAATCAAGTGGTGGAAGAGAATGGAATATGCATTGTGTTTGTCTCTGAAAATGGTTGGATTAATAATGATCCTTATTCGAATCGAATTAAGGTAAAGCGAATAAAGACGAGTACGCCTCAGATTGCATATTCGAGAAGGGTCATAAAATCCTTATTGAAATCTATGGACGTTTCAAAAATTAAGTTAGATGAAGAGAATTGGAAACAAGAATTGTATCTCTGTACTGGAGGTAAATGTAATATTTCAGATTAGGAATACCATTGAATAAGAAAGGTTCGGTATTAAACCGAACCTCTAAATATTATGAATGAACTATTTTAATGATACGTTCTACTATATCAGGATTTAATAATGTACTGATATCTCCAAGATCATTACTTTCACCTTCTGCAATTTTTCGCAATATCCTTCTCATAATTTTTCCAGACCTGGTTTTTGGTAAGCCAGGTACAAACTGTATATAGTCTGGCTTGGCAATTGGTCCAATGGTTCTAGTAATGAGCTGTAAAATTTCTTGTCTCAACTGATCCTCATGCTCCATTTCTTCATATAATATAACAAATGCAAAGAGGCTGTTTCCTTTTATATCATGTGGAACACCCACAATAGCGGATTCTACCACATTGCTGTGTTCATTGATCGTATTTTCTATAGGGGCTGTCCCCAAATTATGGCCTGAAACAATTATGACATCATCCACTCTTCCGGTAATACGATAATTTCCTTCCAAATCCCTAAATGCACCATCTCCGGTGAAATAGTATCCCGGATAGTCGCTGAAATAGGTGTCTTTATAACGAAGATGATTCCCATAAATAGTTCTCGCCATAGATGGCCATGGAAATTTTATAACTAGTTTACCTTCTGCTGGATTACCTTCAATTTCGGCTCCATTATCGTCTAGCAATACGGCCTGTATTCCAGGTAGTGGTTTAGTCGCAAATGTAGCTTTGGTAGGTGTGATACCCGCAATTGGTGATATCATAATCCCGCCCGTTTCTGTTTGCCACCAGGTATCGACTATAGGACATTTTCTTTTTCCAATTTTTTCGTCATACCAATGCCAGGCCTCTTCGTTGATGGGTTCTCCAACAGTTCCCAAAACCTTCAAGCTATCCAATCGATGTCTTTCCACATAGGAAAGGTCTTGAGAGGCCAAAGATCTTATGGCGGTAGGGGCAGTATAAAAATGGGTTACTTTTAATTTATCTACAATTTCCCAAAAACGCCCATAATCGGGGTAGGAGGGAATACCTTCAAACATAACGGTGGTTGCTCCCATTGCTAAGGGTCCATATAATATATAGGAATGTCCAGTGATCCATCCAATATCGGCAGTACAGAAATAAATATCTCCGGGCTTATATTGCATTACATTTTGAAAACTATAACCCGTATACACCATATATCCACCACAGGTATGTACCATTCCTTTTGGTTTACCTGTTGACCCAGAGGTGTATAATATAAATAAGGTGTCTTCAGCATCCATAATTTCTGCGGGACAATGGCTGCTTTCTCCACGTATAACATCATGCCACCAAATATCCCTTCTAGATTGCATTTGAAGGGGTTGCCCCAAGCGTTCTAGAACTATGCAGGTTTCTATGGTTGGACATTGTTTCAAGGCTTCATCACAGGTGGATTTAAAATCTACAGATTTAGATCCGCGCTTAACACCATCAGAACAAATTAACATTTTACAGGATGCATCCTGTATTCTTGTAGCCAAGGCTATGGAAGAAAACCCAGCAAATACCACTGAATGAATGGCTCCAATTCTAGCACAAGCCAATACCGCAAATGCTAATTCAGGTACCATTGGCATATAGATACATACACGATCACCTTTTTGGATTCCTTGCTTTTTTAAAGCATTTGCAAATCTGCAAACTTCGGCATGTAGTTCTTTATAGGTAAAACACCTATTCGGTTCCCCTGGTTCATTGGATTCCCAGATGATAGCTGTTTGATCGCCATTTGTTTCCAGATGTCGATCGAGGCAATTTTCTGTTATATTCAGCTTTGCACCTTTGAACCAGGAAAATTCCGGTTTATGAAAATCGTGTTCAAGTACGGTATCCCATTTTTTGTGCCAATGAAAGTTATCCGCAATTCCTGCCCAAAATTCTTCTGGATTATCAATGCTTTTTTGATAAGTTGTATGGTAATCGATATATGAGGAAATTGAAAATCCGTTGGGCTTAACGTTTGATCCTTCCATGATAGAGTATATTATTAATAATTGATTATTTCAGAATTCAATATACAACAGATTTTATGGAATAAAAAAAGGCAGCTCGATTTCTCGAGCTGCCTTTTGCTATAATTAATACGAAAGTTATTTTACTCCGTGCATTAATTTTTTCATTAATGGATTTAAGAAGGTGATTAAAACACCTGCACCTATTGGAACAATTGTAAAAATTAAGAAGAATGTCGCTAGAGAAGATTCTGCTGTAATTTTGTCAATCATACCACCCATAGATCCAGCAGTTTTGTTACCAATAGCAATGGCAAGGTACCAAACACCAAACATAAAGGCGATCATTCTTCCCGGTACTAACTTACTTACATACGATAATCCAACTGGTGATAAACACAGTTCTCCTAATGTATGGAAAAGGTAAGCTAAGATCAACCAAGCCATACTTACTTTTGCGGTAGTAGCTCCTTGAGGGATATCCCAAGCACCAAATGCAAGTGCTCCAAATCCAATCCCTAATAATACCAATCCTAAACCGTATTTGGCTGCAGCACTTGGATTGTATTTGCTCTCCCAAAAATTAGAAAATAGGGGAGCGAATGCAATGATAAAGAAGGAATTCAAGATCCCGAACCATGATGCCGCAACTTCCGTTTGTTCACTTTGGAATTCATTGTTTAGAATCCACAATACGATTCCCCAAATGATCACAAAAGAAGTGCTAAGAATTAAATTAGACAGGGCATATTTTGCAAAGGTCTGTTTAAATAACTTGATCAATACCCCTGTTATAATTACCAACGGAACTAAGGTTAAGAGCGTGTTGAAAATCTTAAAAGTTATCGCAGTATTCCCCGTTAGAATTCTGTTCGTATAATCCGCAGCAAAAATGGTCATAGATCCACCCGCTTGTTCAAAAGAAGCCCAAAAGAAAATGGTAAAGAATGCGAAAATTGACACTGCTATCATTCGATCTCTAACCACTGTCGTATAGCGTAAAATTCTACTAATGATTAAGTAAACCAATAGAATAACAGCTGAGAGTATAACGAAAGTATCACCAGTCATTGCTCCTACATTAAAATCTAAAATGGTATTACCACTGATTTTAGCATAAGGATCATTCATAATCCAGGTTAAACCAGCAACAGTAATGATAGCTGTTAGAATTTTATCAACTTGTGTAAAAGGATTTAGTTTTTCTCCTTTTTCTAATTTGATTTCATCCTTATCTGTTTTAAGTGGTTTATCACCAACTTTTCCAAAAATGTCCTGGATAAAGTTGAATTGCAACATACCGAAAAACATAAAGATTCCAGCTAATCCAAAACCATAGCTCCATCCAACTTGTTCACCTAAATATCCACAAAGCATAATTCCCAAAAATGCACCAGCGTTTACCCCCATATAATAGATGGTAAATGCACCGTCCTTCTTTTCAGGTTTATCGGTATACATATGCGAGATAATGGAAGTCATATTTGGTTTGAAAAACCCATTACCAATAATTAGAAAGGCTAAACCAATATAAAGGAAAATAGGTGTTTCAATAGCCATAGAAGCATGACCTAAGGTCATCAATAAGGCACCCAAAAGAATAGCCTTTTTGTATCCAATAATTTGATCGGCGATATAACCTCCCAAAATAGGCGTTAGATAAACCATTGCAGTATAGGTACCATATAATGCTAAGGCATTTTCTCGAGGCCATCCCCAACCTCCATCCATCAGGGAAGAGGTAAGGAATAAAACCAATAATGCACGCATTCCGTAGTACGAGAATCGTTCCCACATTTCTGTAAAGAATAGAACGAATAGTCCTGCCGGATGTCCTAATACATTAGGATGTAAATTTTCTTCTTGAATCATCTATCGGATATTAATGAGTAGTTTCAACTTCAATATCTTCTGAAAAATGGGCAGGTTCAACATGTAAGTCCTCAGCTCCATGTGTAAGTGTTTTAAGCTTTTTAAGGAATGCCAGAATTAAGAATCCAAAAGCAACACAGAATATTGCAATACCAGTAAAAATAGTATACTCCCCTAGATCTGATGCTGATTCCCCAAGTAATCCAGCCAATTTATTACCGAATCCAGTCATTGCGAAATATACCCCCATCATAATAGATGCATATTTTACAGGTGCTAGTTTAGTAATGAAGGATAGCGCTACAGGAGACGCACAAAGCTCACCAATTGTGTGGAATAAGTATGCAAATACTAACCAATACATAGCAGAAGATCCATTCGATTCAAATTGCGCAGAGGCAGCAGTCATGAATAAGAATCCTGTACCCATAATCATGGTTCCAATTGCCATTTTAAATAAAGAAGAAGACTCTTTACTTTTTAGTTTTCTCTTAGCCCAGTAACCAGCAATTGCTGTACCGAATATAATAATGAACGCAGCATTTAATGATTGGAAAACAGATGCTGGTATTTCATTCCCAATAATTGGTAAGGTGAAACCTAAGACTCTATTTGTTTTTTCCATCGTATAGATGTTCATAAGACCACCCGCTTGTTCAAAGGCACCCCAGAATACAATTACAATAAGGAAAGATAATAAAAGAACACTTACACGGTCTTTTTCAACTTTTGATAATGGTTTGTTAGCAGCAGCCTGTAATTCTGGATCCGGAGATTTAGCAAGGAAGTTTCCTACTGTAGTAAGATGTTTTTGTCCCATCATAAATACCAATTGTCCAAATGCCATACCAATTCCAGCTAGACCAAATCCATAGTGCCATCCGTAGGTTTCACCTACAACACCAACAACTAAACTGGATAAGAAAGCACCTATATTGATTCCTATATAAAATATAGTAAATCCTTTATCTCTTCGGATATCACCTTTATCATAAAGTCCACCTACCATGGTAGAGATATTCGGTTTTAGTAAACCAACCCCTAAAATGATCAATCCTAATCCGGTATAAAATGCCCACATTTCTTCCACTGCAAGTATACCGTGTCCAGCACATAGTGTTAAACCACCTATAAATACGGCCTTCTTTTGACCTATTAATTTATCGGCAATAAATCCACCTGGAATAGACATAACATAAACTAACATAGTGTACCAACCATAAAGAGCTAAAGCATCTTTTGTCTCCCAGCCTAATCCTGGGTTATCACCTGTTGATTGAGATACAATATATAATACTAAGATTGCTCTCATTCCGTAATAAGAGAAACGCTCCCACATTTCAGTGAAAAATAATACGAACAATCCTTTAGGATGTCCCATAAACGTATCCGTGTTTTCCATATTTGTTAGTTTGTTAATTGATATGAATAAGCAATGAAAAAACTGTGAATTACAGGTTTTCCATAATAAATGAAGTCATTTTTGTGAAAAGGTGTAAACGAGTATTTCCGTTGTTACCTCCGTAGATACCATGGTTTTTGTCCGGGTATATAGCCAAATCAAAATCTTTGTTCGCTGCAACAAGTGCATTGATCAATTCCATCGTATTTTGGTAGTGTACGTTGTCATCAGCAGAACCGTGAACAAGTAGATACTTACCTTTTAATTTATCAACATGGTTGATAGGAGAGTTGTCTTCGTATCCATCATTGTTTTCTTGTGGAGTACGCATATATCTTTCTGTGTAGATAGAGTCATAGTATTTCCAGTTAGTCACTGGTGCAACTGCTATCGCTAGTTTGAAGATATCATTTCCTTTGAATAGACAGTTGGAAGACATGAATCCACCATAAGACCATCCTTGAATTCCAATTCTGTTACCATCGATGTACGGAAGGGATGCCAGATATCTGTTAGCTGACATTTGATCTTGAGTCTCCAGATCACCTAAATTCATATAAGTACATTTTTTGAAGTCACGCCCACGTGCTCCTGTACCTCTATTGTCGAAACAAGCAACAATATATCCTTGTTGAGCAAGGTAATGGTACCACATTAAGTTTGATCCACCCCAGGCATCAGTAACTTGTTGTGATCCAGGACCACCATACAGATACATTAAAACAGGGTATTTCTTGTTAGGGTCGAAATCAGCTGGTTTAATCATCCAACCGTTCAATTGTACATCTTCCTTCGTAGTAAAGCTGATAAATTCCTTTTGTGATAAACCGAGCTTATCTAGGCTACTTACCAATTTATTGCTATTCTTAAGCTCCTTTACCAATTGTCCATTAGCCTTTCTTAGGGTAATGATATTGGGTGTGTTTGCGTTAGAGTGGGTGTTGATAAAGTAAGAGAAGTTCTTACTAAATTTAGCATTGTTCGTCCCTGTATTAACACTTATTTTCTTTTTGCTTTTCCCTTTGACATTGATACTGTAAACAGCTCTTTTTAAAGGAGATTCTTCAGCAGACTGGTAGAATAGTTTTTTAGTAGATTCATTATAACCATAGAAGTTGGTTACATCCCAGTTTCCTTTAGTGATTTGTCTAATTTCCTTCCCATGTAGGTTGTAAAGATAAACGTGATTGTATCCAGACTTTTCGCTTGTCCAAATAAAGTATTTACCACCACTTAGGAATCTAAGATTGTCATGCACATCCACATATGCCTCATCCTTTTCTGTGAAAATAGTATGTGCAGATCCATCTGTAGCATTTACCAAAATAAAGTCCAAATTGTTTTGATGGCGGTTTAAGCGTTGAACGCTTAGAGTATTTTCATCTTTAGTCCATTGGATTCTTGGAATATAGAATTCTTCATTGCTAGCAACATTTGTTTCTATGCTTTTTCCTGTACTAAGGTCATAAATCCAAATAGAAACGTTTGCATTGTCTTCTCCACACTTAGGATATTTGAAAGTGTACTGATTTGGATATAATTTGTTTTGGAACATGTCCATTGAGAAAACAGGGACATTTGACTCATCAAATCTATAATAGGCTATTTTAGATCCATTGCTATTCCATTGGAAACCTTTATCAAAAGCAAACTCTTCTTCATACACCCAGTCAGTAGCACCATTGATGATTTTGTTGTATTCACCATCTATTGTGATTTGTGTTTCCTGATTGTTGCCAAGGTCTTTTATATAGAGATTGTTTTCACGTACGAAGGCAACTTTATTTGCGTTTGGTGAAAAGGTAGCTAATCGTTGTTTTCCTTCAGATAATTTATCTACTGACTTATCCTCCCTTGTATAAATATAATATTCGGATTTTGTAGAATGTCTGTAGATCGATTCTGTATTTACCGGTAATAGTACCTTTTCCTCATTCGAGCTGAATGAATAGCTTGTAAAAGCTAGATTTTTCACATCCTCCGTGGTTAAAATAGTAGATACTTGTTCAAAGTTAGCATAGCTATATTTGTCTACACTTCTTGAACCATTAGCAGCATAATTGATCATGGAGAAATGACTTCCATCCTTCATGGAATTGACACCCCAGATATTGTCCTGGCGATATGCACCATTTTTCCAAATGTCTTCTAATGTTATTTTTTCTTTCTGAGCTATAGTAATGGTTTGCACCAAGCATAAGGAAATGAAAATAATTTTCTTTAACATCTTTTACTAATTTAATAAGGGAGGTTTTTTAATCAATCTTGCTAAAATATGATAAAATTCCTAATGAAGTGACATTCGAGAGGAAAAATGGCAGTCCGAAAAGGTATAAAATTGAGATTCAAATTGATTGAATTCATTGTTTGATAAATTCATACTTATATTATGCTATTTAGGGTTAAATGCATTTCATGTTAAGGCATTGTTTTGTACTCAAAGATTGTTGTTTTAAGCTATATGTTTTTTAATGCTTTAAATGGAATTGTACAAGATATTAACTACCTTTATAACTATCAATAAATCAACCTATTGCGTGATGTTGTTGTGATTGTATTTCATTACCGTATGCTGTGTGGTGGGCTGAATTTGATACATATAATTTAAACTAAAGCATTATGAGACATTTATTCAATCAATGTGTCAAATGGATATTCGTTGTATGTCTGTTTGTGACTACTGGTAATACTGTTGCGCAGAATTCAAAAGTAGTTGAGATTACAAAAGATATCTATTGTTATGTTGGTGCAACGGGTTATAATTCAGTTTTTGTAATTACAGAAAAAGGAATTATTGTCATTGAACCTGTAAACACAAAACATGCTACCGATTTTCTAATGGAAATTAAAAAGGTAAGTACGAAACCTATTAAGTATTTATTCTATAGTCATAATCATTGGGATCACGCCGGTGGGGGAAAGGTTTTTGAAGATGTAGGTGTGAGGAGCTATGCCCATTATGAAGCCATGGAATGGATGAAGGAAAATCCACATAAGGATATGAGGCTACCGGACAAAAGTTGGGTAGGTTCGTTAAAGAAGATGAATTTTGGTAATAAAAAAATGGAACTTCACCACCTCCCTAACAGTCATGGCTTAGGTTTGACTGTATTTTATTTTCCGAAGGAGAAGTTGGTATACATTTCTGATCTAATTACTCCAGATAGGGTTATTTTTAGTATCGTTCCCGATTTCAATATCAATGGAACCATTCGGGGGATTGAAAAAATAGAATCATTAGATTTTGAAACTGCAATTTTCGCCCATGGTAGATTTAAAGGTGACCGTGAGGATGTACGTATGGCCAGAGAGTATATACAAGATGTTCAAAAGGCAGTGAAGACTGAATTTGAACAAGGAACACACTTTATGGAGATTCCTTATAAGGTTCAACTTCCAAAATACAAAGACTGGGGTATGTATAATGAATGGTTGAGTTTGAATGTTTGGAGAATTATGCTGGATATGTATATGGGCCCATATCCTTGGAGATATGAGCCCAATTTACAAAAACCTGCTTTTGAATAATAATTATGTCTATCTAGAAGCTACACCAGTAGGTGTACTATTGGAAATATTGTTTTCCATAGGGTAGCTTGTGTGTTCATTCGCATCAACTGGAATAGATCCAACCAAAGGCTTTAAATCAAAAGGAGCAGGATCGTTATCCGGATTTGGCTCTATAGATATAACAGCTGTTGAACCAGATAGGTCTACTGGGAAATTCAAGCCGTCTGGTGCATGGAACAAAAAGTCCTCTCCTGGAAATTCTGGAGAAGGAAGGATACCACCGTATTTGTTGTTCTCATCCATTTGATCGACTTGAGTAAAAGTACCTGTACTAACAGGAGTTCCATCTATTACTACCCAACCTTCATAGTTCCAGCCTGTTGTAAGTTCTGGTAATTCTAAACTAGCAGAAGGTCCAGTTGGATCCAACCACCATATTCCACTTTTTTCATCTGATGAAGTTTCGTCTTCATTTGTTGGAGTAGCCAAAATAAATGAACCGTCGGCTGAAAGGAAATCTGTATTAAATCCAGAGCTATGTCCAATCGTTAGATCAGCTACATCTTCATTGAAATTACCACCCATTATATGCGTAGCACTAGGAAATGGATTATTGTCCGGGAAGGGCTCAATCGTTACAATAAAGTTGGTTGCATTTGTTAGATCATCGATATTCAAAAGAAATGATTTTCTAGTAGCATTCCCATTCTCATTTCCTTTGAAGATACCAGTAGAAATGGCTGAGTCATTCACAGTTATCCATCCTTCATAGACAAAATTGTAACCTAATTCAGGTAGTGAACTGAAATCAAGTTCTAATTTCCTATACTCGTTTAGGTCAGGTGTAACCTCATATTCTTCGGTACAGGAAGTAGCTAAACAAGAAATGATCAATGCAGACCATATAGACTGGTTAAAAATTTTCATACTGAAATAAAATTGTCCAAACCCTTGAAGGGATTTGATGTTATAATCAATTATTTTTTTTGAAACAATAGGTGCTAAAAGTAATAATTTTCGATACAATCCACTAATATTTTTATTTTAAAATGTGATGATTTAATAATTAAACAGCAAGCTTATAAAGCGTTCAAGATTTGAATGATTAAAGTGGGAATTATTTTTTTGAACCCATTTTGCGACCAGCTCTTTCTGTTGTTGGGATCCAAGAATAGAGCCAGTGAAAAATGATAAATATATTTTTAAAGCTATTGATAATAAGTCTCTTAGGGCTTGTAAATCAATTAAATTTAGGCTAATTTTATTGTATTCCCTGTATAGGTCTAATGGATACAATAAGGCTATTGTATCTAACACATGATATATTAATTGAAAAATTTTGTGTTATGGACAGAAACATATTCGAGACATTATCAGAAGCTATAAACAGCTTAACAAAAGAGGGCTTTACCGAAGATTTTAGAGCCGAGGATGATGGGATAGTTGCTCTATATTCAAAAAAGAAGTATCAACCATCTGAATTGAGAATTATCAAAAATTATCGTTTTGATTGCTTAACGAATCCGAGTGATGAATCTGAAGTATTTGCAATTGCCGCAATTGATGGTTTAAAGGGTACACTAGTAATGTCTTATAGTGCAGACCATTCACACAACGTAGAAATGATTCGATTGATACGGGAATTGTAAAAATTATTCTTGTTTTAATGAAAAAAGCTCATCTAGAAATCTAGATGAGCTTTTTTTTGTAGCGAGAGGCAGATTCGAACTGCCGGCCTCATGAGTATGAATCATGCGCTCTAACCAACTGAGCTACCTCGCCGATTGGTGATCGAAATCACCGATAGTTGGTTCTGGTAAAATTATCAAGTATACTACTTTTGTAGCGAGAGGCAGATTCGAACTGCCGGCCTCATGAGTATGAATCATGCGCTCTAACCAACTGAGCTACCTCGCCTTGAATGCGGTGCAAATATAGGTCAAACTTTTCCATGTTTGCAAGTGCTAAAGGATTTTTTTTTGACCTATTAATATAGGGGCTTCAGGATCACAAAAATAGCGTATAAATTAATCTAAAAAGTAGATTATTTTAGTCCGCTATAACCAATAAAATAAGGATTACTCTATTCTATAATTGAAGTGATCGTTCAGAATTTCTTGGATCATATCTGGTGTCAAAGATTTATTTTTGAATCCGGAAATTTCCTTCATTTCTTCTGCCTTTTCTCGTTCTTGAATATTAAGAGAAGTGGTCAGCATAATGATAATAATTTTTCCTTTATGATCTTCAGGTAATTTTTTATACTCCTCCAGGAAATCCCAACCTGACATTCTGGGCATATTTATATCCAATAGAATGAGGTCAATCTCAGGATAACTTTCCAGATAGTCATATTTTCCACTACATGTAAGGAATTCTAGTGCTTCTTTACCGTCATTGACCACAAAGATGTTTTCTGTGCAATCAGATCGTTTTAAAACGTGTTTGTGCAAGAAGTTAGTTGGCTCGTCATCATCTATTAATAGAACGCCTTTTAGTCGATTGTTCATTGTAAGTATAATTTAGTGGGGAGTGCCAAATGTACTAACTTTGAATGGAAAAATAAAAAGTTGAACCTTTATTTGGTTTAGATTCTACCCAAATAGTTCCATTATGTAATTCAACTATTCTTTTACAGTGAGCAAGACCAATTCCGGTTCCTTCATACTCTTGTCTATTGTGAAGTCTTTGAAAAATCTCAAATATTCTTTCCAGGTATTTTTCTTCAATTCCAATACCGTTATCCCTTACACTAAATATCCATCGATTTTTTTTAAATTCAGCTCCGATATGAAGTATTGGATCTACCCCTGGTTTTCTGAATTTAATAGCATTGTTTATTAGATTTTGAAAGAGTTGTTTTAATTCAACTTTATAGGCATTAAACTCTGGTAATTTTCCAATTTCAATTTGTGCTTTGGATTCGTCTATCAGGATTTTCAAGTCATCCAGCACTTCTTGTACTAATTGATTACAACTTACAGGTTCTATTTTCTTCTCTCTACCAATTCGAGTATGGTCTAATAGTGATTTTATCAGTTCACTCATTCTAGAAGAACTATGAGATATGTACGATAGATATAATCTTCCATGTTCATCTAAGGTGTCAGAGTATTCTTCTTTAAACAGCCCAATGAAACTATTGATGGTACGGAGAGGCTCTTGCAAATCATGGGAGGCTATATAGGTAAATCTTTCTAGGCCTTTATTTTGAGCTAATAACTTTTTATTGATGAATCGAAGCTCTTTTTGAGATGCTTGAAGCATTTTTGCATGGTTTGTAGCATAGGAGGTTCTTTTCTTTAAGTCTAGTATTGTATGCCATCCGGATTTCACTACGATATATACAAAAATGGAAACCAATAGAAATAAGATGCCAACTATAACCAAGAGATGATTGGATTCTTGATGCAGTAAAACTAAATAAGCGGAAAGGAGGTAGCCAAAAAAGAATACCAACATGAGTATAAATAAGATTCGCCATTTTCGGTGATAGTTTAACTCAACAATTAATTCCATAATTTTTCTCGTACCAAGAATTGCCTTTAATAATATAACGGCACCTAATAGGATAAAAGAAAAAGTTACAATTGTAGTAATACTCATGTATTGATTTAGTTTGGATTTCGGTGTCTTATTTTATTTATGCTGAGTAATATTTTTTCTGAAGGCAGTTAAAAATAGCCAAATTTTAATAAAATCCTGCCAGAATAGCTACGAATTATTGTAATGGATTCATTTATAATTAAATAAAAAAAAGGCAAGTTCAATTTGAACTTGCCTTTATAGGTATACTAATCAAATTGCTTTAGATCATGTCCCATTTTATGCTTTTTAGCATGGAGATAATCCCAATTGTATTGATTACTAGTGATTTCGATTTCAATATTGGCTACGATTTCCAATCCATATCCCATCAAGCCGGTACGTTTTTTGGGATTGTTGGTCATCAATTTCATCTTGTGGACACCCAAATCGTTTAAAATCTGTGCTCCAACACCATACTCACGCTCATCTTCTTTAAAACCAAGCATTAAGTTAGCTTCTACCGTATCGTAACCTTGTTCTTGTAATTTATAGGCCTTAAGTTTATTGACTAAACCAATTCCTCGTCCTTCTTGATTCATGTATACGATAACCCCTTTACCTTCCTTTTCAACCATTTGCATAGCGGTATGTAATTGTGGACCACAATCACATCTACAAGATCCGAAGATGTCACCAGTCATACAAGAGGAATGTACACGTACCAATATTTCTTCACTTGGATCCCATTCACCTTTGTGAATTGCCAGATGATTTCTACCAGTATTTACCTGCTTGTAGGCAGTCAATAAAAATTCTCCATGATCTGTAGGAAGTTTAACCGTCTCAATACGTTCAATCAAACTTTCTTTTTGCATTCTGTAGCTGATCAGATCTTCAATACTGATGGTCTTAAGATCGTATTTTTTGGCAATTTCAAGGAGTTGCGGAAGTCTTGCCATTGTTCCATCCTCATTCATTATTTCTACAATAACTCCAGAGGGGTCCAATCCGGCTAATCGCGCTAAATCAATAGCAGCTTCTGTATGCCCTGACCTTCTTAAAACACCACCATTTCTAGCTTTTAAAGGAAAGATATGACCAGGTCTGGATAAATCATCTACTTTCGTATTTCTATCTACTAGGGCCAAAATTGTTTTAGCTCTATCTGATGCAGATATACCTGTAGTAACACCATCTCCAATTTTATCTACAGAAACAGTGAATTGTGTTTGATTTGGATCGGTATTTCTACCAACCATCAAGTCTAGCCCTAATTCTTCACAACGTTTTTCAGGAAGAGGAGTACAGATTAATCCACGACCATGAGTAGCCATGAAATTAACTGTTTCAGCAGTAATTAGCTCGGCAGCACAAACAAAGTCACCTTCATTTTCACGATCTTCATCGTCTACTACAATTACTACCTTTCCTGCTCTTATATCTTCTAACGCTTCGTCTATTGTGTTTAATTGACTGTGCATATCTTTTTTCTTTGTTTTGGCAAATTTAAGAATTAATCTTTGTTTAACTCTATTCCTATACAGTCATAATTTAAATAACTGTATCATTTAAGTTAAAATAAAAATTGAACGCTAGAACCCTATTTTTCTTCCTTTGTCTTGACTGTCGGAAGTCATGATGTTAATACCTAAGTTTTTTCCTAGTACATCATGCATTCTTTTTTCATTGTCTCCAAAGCGTCCATCAGCAACTGCTATATCTCTTAAATTAGATAATAGGTCCTTTTTATTTTCTTTAGTTAGTTCTTTCAAACTACCTAGTTGTGTCGCTATCTCTAATAATGTCTGATATTTTTCATTATCAGATTCTATGCTATTATACCACTGGGTCGTCTCTTCCAGAATCTGGTTGAATAGGGATATATTACTATAATCCACCTTAAACCACTTTGCCGAACTTTTCTGAATTTCAGCATACTCCTTATCCGTGATCTGTCCATCTGTTAAATGGGCAAATCCGATGTAAAGGAAATTTATTAAATGGAAAGGGGTTATTCTGTCGGCCTTCATAAAAAACTAATTTTGTGCTACCCAAATATACCATTTCTTTAATTACATTTGTTGTCATATCGACAGAAATATAGTACAATGAAAAAAATTGAAACAGGCTTTAAAGGCCTATATCTCTTACAACCAAGTGTTTTTGAAGACGATCGTGGTTATTTTTATGAATCCTGGAATGAACAGCTTTTTGAAAAGTTGGATATACCGAATGATTTTAAACAAGATAATCAATCAAAATCGGTAAAGAATGTACTGAGAGGATTGCATTTCCAATGTGCCCCTTTTGCACAAGCGAAATTGGTAAGGGTGGTTAGCGGGGCTGTTTTGGATGTTGCTGTTGATTTACGAGTAGGATCACCAACTTATGGTCAAACATATACAGCAATATTGAGTGAAGTGAATAAAACACAAATGTACATTCCTGTGGGATTTGCTCATGGATTTTTGACTTTGGAAGATAATACCGTATTCAGTTATAAATGCAGTAATTTTTATAATAAGGAATCTGAAGGATCCCTGCGTTGGGACGATCCGGATTTGGCCATTGAATGGGAATTAAAAGAATCTGCAATTTTGTCTGGCAAGGATGCTATTGCTCCATTGTTCAAAGATTTTATAAGTCCATTCAAATATTAATTCGGTATGCTTCAAACCAATGCAACAATAAACTGTAAAGGGGAGTTGGTTGAATTTGATCGACCAAAGGTGATGGGAATTATTAACCTAACACCAGATTCTTTTTACGATGGTAGTAAATACAATTCAGATGAATTGTATTTGAATCAAGTAGAAAAACACTTGAAAGAGGGGGCCGACTTTATTGATATTGGTGCTGTCTCTTCCCGTCCTGGTGCAGATATTTTGGATTTTGACGAAGAACAAAAGCGATTATTTCCATCCTTGGAGAAAATTGTTGATCGATTTCCTAAAGCATTATTATCTATCGATACTTTTCGTTCTGATGTTGCCAGAGGTGGCATAGAAAGGGGAGGGGCGATGATAAATGATATTGCCGCAGGAAGTTTGGATGATCAAATGTTTGCCACAGTTGCGGAATTACAAGTTCCGTATATCATGATGCATATGCGAGGGACTCCAGAGAACATGCAGAATAATATGCATTACAATCATTTAATTGATGAAATTGTTAGTTATTTTTCAGATAAATTAAATAAATTACATCTTCTAGGTGTAAATGACATTATTTTAGATCCTGGTTTTGGTTTTGGAAAAGATATCATCGACAATTATGAAATGCTAAAAAAGCTAGCTATTTTTGATTTATTCAATAAGCCGGTATTGATAGGTGTTTCTAGAAAGTCCATGTTTCATAAACATTTTAATATCACAGCTGATGATGCTTTGAATGCTACCAGTGCAGCGCATATGGTCGCATTGAGAAATGGAGCGAAGATTTTACGCGTTCACGATGTAAAAGAAGCGGTCCAATGTATAGAGATTGATCAATTAACACGATGATACAGGATTGAATATTTTTGATTTTAAAATATTGGACTTTATAGATATAGTCCTCGTAAGCTTCCTTATATACCAAATATATAAATTGGTAAAGGGAACGGCAGCTATCAAAATTTTACTTGGTGTAGGTGCACTTTACCTTATTTGGAAATTGGTAGAGGCATTGGATATGAAATTGCTGAGTGAGATATTAGGGCAATTTATTGGTGTTGGGGTGATCGCCTTGATCGTTGTATTTCAGCAAGAAATTAGAAAATTCCTATTGATGATAGGAAATACTTCATTTAGAAACAGAAAGGAATTCCTACTAGGATTGACTAAAAAGGAAGCCTCAAAAAAGCGTTTTTATATGGAATTGGTTTTGGAGGCAGTTGAAAAGTTGTCCAAAACTAAAACAGGATCCCTTATAGTACTACAAGGGGAATCTGATCTTAGCTTTATAAGAGGAAGTGGAAAAGAATTGGATGCCAGTATTTCATCTGCGCTTATAGAAAGTATATTCTTCAAAAATAGCCCATTGCATGATGGGGCCGTAGTTATTGCCAATAATCGACTCTTATCCGCTAGCTGTATTTTGCCGGTAAGTGAACGTCAGGATTTACCCTTAGGTTATGGAATGCGTCATAGAGCAGGTTTAGGTCTTACCGAAAGTACAGATGCTATGGTCATTATTGTATCTGAAGAAAGAGGAAGCATTTCCCTATGTCGTGACGGCAAACTGGAGTACAATGTTAGTTTGGATACCCTTCGTGGTCTTATTCTGTGATATCTCACAATTATACGATTCCCATAAAGTGGAAATTTCTTAAACTTTTTATTCTCAGTTGGTTATTTAATTTGGAATAGTATTTGAAAAATGCTGTTTGGTTGTAAACTGATTGATTATGAAAAAACATGTATGCTTTAAAAAATCCTATTTCCTTTTTAGTCTACTCGCAGTATTATTAACTAGCTGTGAAGTTCATATTGAAGATAACGATCATCACTACCAGGAAAATGTGGTTGGTAAGTGGACCTTTGATCAGGTATTATTGGATTATGGTTCCAATACGGTAAATATCACTGCAGATTATTATGATTTTGTTTTGGATCTTTATGATGACAATTATGCCAAGTTAAGAGATCGTTACACTGGACAAACCTTTACGGGTGATTGGGACGTATATTATGATGGAGGACACGGCGGACAATCGGATTATCATCTTGATTTAAGTTTATACGATTCCTTTACCGGTGAACAGTTTAACATTCGAGGAATGAACCTGGAAATTGGTGGTAGCTTTATGTATTTTGATGAGGAATTTGATGGAGATTATTATAGCTATAGATTACAACGATACTAGTTACTAATACGAATTTTTTCCTTCAGAAGAGGGCCTTATTTTATACTGTTAAAAATGGTGTAAAATAAGGCTTTTCCATTCCTGCTAATTGAATATTGATTAATATTGACTAGCCAAAAATATATTTGCTGTATGACCAAATGGATTCTTATTTCCGTGCTTCTTTTTGCCTTTGAATTATATGCCTTTCAGGCTATTAAAACCTTAACTAAGAATCCTTGGTTATTGGGTATTTACCTAATTGTTTGTTTGGGTACGCTGGTATATTTCTTTTATGGATTATCTCAGTTTGATAGACGTATTGGAGTAACCAGAGATAATTTACAAGCCATGGGAGCCTTGCTTCTGTTGATTGTACCTCAACTAATATTGATTGTCTTTATGCTCTCTGAAGATATATCAAGGTTAGGGATAGCTGGATATAAATATTCAAAAGATATCTTGGGATTTTCTAAGGATACCGTATCCTATTTTCCAGGTAGAAGGGAATTCATAAGCAAATTGGCACTTGGTGTGGCTGCCATTCCATTAGCGGGAATGATTCATGGTATCCTTAAGGGGAAATACAATTTTCGTGTTTTGAAACATACCCTATATTTTGATGACTTACCGGAATCTTTTGATGGCTTTACGTTAACGCAAATTTCAGATGTGCATTCAGGTAGTTTTGATCAAACCGAGAAGATTGCTTATGCCATGGATTTGATCAATGAGCAAAATAGCGACCTATTGGTATTTACCGGTGACTTGGTGAATAACAAGGCAGAAGAAATGGATCCATGGATTTCCACCTTCCAAAAATTGAAAACACCTAAATATGGGAAATATTCCATCTTGGGAAATCACGATTATGGGGATTATATAGACTGGGGTTCACCAGAAGATAAGATCGATAATTTGAATGCGGTCAAGGCAATGCATAGTAAAATTGATTTTAAATTATTGTGTAATGAAAATGTTAACCTGGATAATGGAACCGATCAAATATCTTTGATTGGAGTGGAGAATTGGGGACACCGATTTAAGAAGATGGGTGATCTTAATAAGGCCACTGGTGATACAGAACCCAATGCATTTAAAATTCTTTTGTCCCATGATCCATCTCATTGGGAGCACGAAGTGAAGAAACATCAAACAGATTACCACTTAACCCTTAGTGGACACACCCATGGTTCACAATTTGGTATTGAAATACCAGGATTTATCAAGTGGAGCCCTGTGCAATATGTCTACAAGTATTGGGGAGGATTGTATGAAGAATTTGGTAAATACCTATATGTAAACCGTGGTTTTGGTTTTCATGCCTTCCCAGGAAGAGTAGGGATGTGGCCGGAAATTACTGTATTGGAATTGAAAAAGAGAATGGTTTAAATTAAGTGAACGATACAAAAGGTCATTTGCATTAAACTAGTAATTATCAATTTGTAGTCAAAATATCTATAATCCCGCAAAGGTTTTTCTCTTGCGGGATTTTTTATGCCTAATAGTTTCTTGACTGAAATATATTGGCTTACTCAATGTAAAATAAGCTAGTTAGTATCAGTGAATTAATTTATGTAAATTCGATGATACATTAATAAATTAATACAATATGAAATCTATTCTAACCCTTTTAGCTGTGCTTATATTGAGTTTTTCTACATATGCTCAGGAGCCATACGCCTTATTCTCCCACGATAGTCTAAAATATGCCAGTGAGCAATTTGAATTTCCGATTGTTAAAGATGCTGAATTTGTGATTGGGAATATTACTTATTTTCATCTGGCACCAACGTATAACTTTGATCTGGATAACCCTTATGATGAAGCCTTTGAATCATTTGAAATTGATTCAATTTCATCGAACTCCTTTAATTGGGAACGTTCAAATTGGCTGGGAAATGAAATACGTGTGGATTCAATGGGTAATTATATATTAGAAAATAGAGCTGAAGATATTTTCGAAATAAGAACTAAAGCTAATCTTTCAGAATACTGGACTTTAGTTGAATTTGAAAATGGAGATTATATAACGGCTATTGTGGATTCTATTGTTGTTGGTAATATGATGGAGAGTGCAGACACTACCAAGCATATAGGATTACTAAAAAAGGATTCAACTGGAACAACAGTTTTAGATGATATCAATGGAAGTCAGATTATAATTGGACAAAATAGTGGATTGATATCCAGCCCCGGATTTTTTGAATATCCTTATAAATTTCAACAATATTATTTTGTAGGAGGAATTCATGATGTGTTACCCATAGAGGAAACCAATAGATATAAGGTCTGGAACATGGATGTGGGGGATGAGTTTCATGTTGAATATGATAATGAATTACTTTTTGGTACACAGAAACTAAAAATAATAATAACGGATAAGTCCTGGAATAGTCAAATTCAAAATTTCACGTATACTAAACATATTACCAATGAATCATACGGTCCTATATTTGATGAGGACAGTAATATTGTTGATTATGGCGTTGGATTATATGAATCAGATATTGTACAGGAAGTCAACCTAAATAACTATAAGTTTTTGGATGGTGAACTATTAGGAATGGATCTCTATAATTCATTTTATAATTATTTTGATTCTAATATTTCCAAACAATATGCTAAGGCAAAATTTAATGATAACCTTTTTCAAATAAGCAATCAATTCCATGGCTATGAACTAATTTCAATGGAATGGTACAATCCGCCGTATTCGGACAATAGTGATCCTTTTTATTTCGAGTATATAGAGGGATGTGGTGGAGCTTATCAATATATTGTATTTCCTATTCTTGGTGAAGATTATGATACATATAGACTAAAGTATTACAAAAAAGGTGATCAAACCTGGGGTAACCCTTATAATATAGGATTAGAAGAATTAGAAGCGAATAGTATATCTCTATTTCCTAACCCTACATCTGGAGATGTTTACCTCGACTTAGGAAAGCTTTATGATGACATATCTATCCGTATTATGAATATAAATGGCCAAGTGATAAGTCAAGGTGAGTTCCAAAATCAACAATCTTTAGATTTGAATCTAAAAGGTAGTCCTGGTTATTATTTTATAGAAGTGATACTAGATAATGTATCTGTGATTACTAAGCGGGTGGTGAAATATTAATTTATACCTAATGTTTTCAAGTTTAACTTGCTAGGGGACTAGAAAAGTGTTTACATATAAAAACAATACTGATTACTTGTTATTAATAGGAAAAAATTACTACCTTATGCAAAACAAAGTATAAAATTAAAATATCAAGGTTTCTGTGGCTTTGATATCCCTATTATTTATTATAAAATTAGTATTATGTTGGAGAACGTGAAAACAAAATTCTTTTGTGAGAAGGAGTTTTGGTATATCATCGAATTGTTTGATTGGCAGTTTGTTGGTAATGATGAGCAGGTGATGAAAAATGCCATTGAATACCTGTCTAAAAAGTCGGAGGAGAGTATTGAGCTATTCGACAAAAAGCTACATGATAAGTTAAACGTGCTTTCGAATTGTTTGAAGTACGAGGAAGTTGCGCAAAAGGATGAATTCATTCAAGACTTATTGCATTCCGAGGAGAAGTATTTACATGTTCGTAGTGCTATTCTAGCTGCTGGAAAGAAGTACTATGAGTCTGTATTGAATAATCCTTTGAAAATTAAGGAAAATGCGGAGTTCAAGACCTTGAAAGTTATTTGTACAAAAGCGTTAAAACAAAAGCAATCAGATTTTTCGAATGCTTCTTAATAATAAAAAAAGCTTGTAGTAGAACTACAAGCTTTTTTGTTTTTAACTATTCTTTTAGGTTTAACTTTTTACTGTTATCACCATATTGACGTTCAATCAAAATTCTACGAGGGTCTATGGCTGCTCTGGCTGGCAGGCTATCAACCGTAAAACTGATCTTCATATTCTCCTGATTAATTTTCACCCTTTTATGGTAAAGTAAATGTTCTTCATCATCATCTGAATATACTCCCACATCTACCCAGTCGTTTACAGGTACATTGGTTTCGTTTCCAATGGTATCTGATTTTATCTTGTAAGATTCAATGTACATTTCAACCAAATAACGATTATCCTTTAATACTTCATATTGGGCATCCTTCAATCTGAAATCATATAGGGTGATGTCCTTAAACCAATCTTGAACCAAATACTGTAGACTGTCTGGTATCATCGGCTCTAAAATTTCAATAAAGTCCAAGCTGGTTGGATAGGCTCCATCTTTATAGGCATAGTTATTCAAGAACTGTTTCATGGCCTGATTTACTTTATCTTCACCTATATAATCTTGTAAAGCATAAAGAATGAGACTTCCTTTACCATAATGGATATAGGATTGATTCTCTACCTTATACAGTGGTACTTCCTTTTTTCTTTCAGAACTTCTACCTCTTAGGTAGCGATTGAAATTATACTTCAGGAATTTCTTCATCTGCATATCATCAGAACTTTGCTTCATAACCATCAGAGAAGAATACTCAGAAAAACTTTCCGTCAACATGGTTGCACCTTGCATATTGGCTGATACTTCTTGATGTGCCCACCATTGATGTGCCATCTCATGTGCAATTACCGCATTGATGACGTTGTTGTCTTCATTTTCTAAATCGATGATAAATCCAAAGGATTCAGAATAGGGCATGGTACCAGGAAATGCCTGAGCGAAAGTGCTATATCTTGGGAATTCAATGATCCTGGACTGCTTATGGTAATAGGGGCCAAAATTCTCTGTATAATACGTTAAAGAGCTTTGAATAGCATCCAGCATCATATCCACATTATAGGCGTGCTTTTCAGAATAATATACCTCTAGGTCTATACCGTTCCACTTTCTTGTAGCTACCTGATAATCTGCCGAAATAAAGGAGTAGAAATTTTGCGAAGGATGATCTACCTTATAATAATAGTGGTTTCTATCCTCCTCAGTCCATTCTTTTATCAATGAACCTGGAGCAATTGCCATCTGATCTTTTGATGTAGAAATATAGGTTTCTACATTTACCCAGTCAGATCTACCATCTGTTAAATAATTTACCAGGCATTTATTGGAGCAGGTTTCTTCCAATTTTGGCATTCTTTCCTTTGGTGCTAAATCGTACTTCTTTCGGGTAGATTTATCATTTAGCTCATATTGGGCATTGTATCCAATTTGTGGTAGAATGGTAAAATTATTTAGAAAAGTCCCATTATCAATAATTTGAGTCGTTCCACGGGTATTTTCAAAGCCTTCAGTTATATATTTCGTTTGAATCTTTATGGATAGACTATCATGAGGATGAAGTGGTTTGTCCAATGCAAATTTTAGATATCCTAAAGTTGAGTCCGTCGAAACCAATCTTCCGTTTTCGATAGTGATAATAGGATTCCAATCCTCGTCTATGGTATAGTGAATATTGTTTATTGTTTCATGGCTTTTATTTACTAGTTTCATGTCAGCCTGCACCATTACATCTCTTTCATGCGGGTAGATATCAACCTTATATTGTACATCTGTGATGGAAGGTATAGCCATGGATTCGTACTGCTTATATTCCTTTTCATAATCAGCACGCATCTGTTCCATTATATCCCCGTTCAGGTATTCATTCAATACTTGTGTATTATAATAGGTAAATGCGCCAACAGAAATCCAACTTATCAAAAATAATCCCAGAACTAGCTTATAGGGTTTTGTAGTTGTTTTCTGTGCATGTTTCATTCTGGACAGTAATGAGCCTGCATTTCCACGTATCCAAACCATTCCGGCTAATAGCAATAGTATAGTAGCAAATAATATCCAATAGCTATTGAACCAATAAGCTCCCGTTAAACCAGGTCCGAATCCGTTCAAATCTGAATAGCGAATACTTGGTCCTGAACCAAAACTCAACATATTGGTTGAGATATCTAATACCGATAATATAATGCCTGAAACAAAAAAGAATAGGATAGAGGCGAAATACCCTATGTATTTATTGTTGACGATTACTTGAATGAAAACCAACAAGAATGCCGTTGTGACAAAGTTGGGGAAGTCACCCAAAAAATGATGTTGTAGGTATACCCCTAATTCAATTTGATGGTATCCATTTCCAATTTGATACAGAATGGAGGACACTAAAAAGAACAGGTAAAAAGCCAGGGTAACAGCTATTAGTGTACTTGCTTTTGCGAGTAAGGAAATGATGGAAATATGAGGGCTGGCATCAATCACCTCATTTATTTTATTTTCTCTTTCTCTCCATACCAACTCACCGGAAAAGAATACCAGAATGATTAAAATGAATAGGGAAGATACATTGGATATTTGTCCCATCATTTTATAGGTTACCGGAAAAGATTGTAAGCCATAATATTCAAACCCTCCAATTAAATTAACGATTAACAAGATGGCACCAAATAGAAATAATATTTTGAAGGTGACACTTTTAATGACGCTTAGAAAATTGATTTTAAAGAGGCTTTTAAATTGAATCCAATTCGTTCTTAGGTTGAACTGGATATTTGGCTCAGGAATATTCCAACTGGTGTTGGATGATGGTTTTTCCTTTTCAACTTCTACCTTTTTGACTTTTCCAGTATTCAATTTTACGGAGAAAAGACGATAAGCAAGCATTAATATAATAGCTCCAATAGAAAACCACAACAACCTATTATATAATAAGATTCCATGGAATCCAGGACTGAGTGTGTTTTTTTCGATAGGTGTGTAATATTTGGTATCAAAGGAATAGGTTCGCATTCCAAAAATATCCAAAAGGGCTGCAGTTTGTTCATTGTCGATGTCTGAGAGTAGGGTCCCTGACATTTGGTAGGCGATCACAACTAAAAATGCTCCCAGAAATGAAATAACGGTACTCTTCCACTTACTGGCAAGGGCAAATACTACTGAACCAGCAAATAACATATTGGGTAAAACAAAGAGTAAATAGTTGTTTATAAAAGTTTCGAAGTAGAAGTCTCCTAATCTTTCCGGATCTATCCATTCCATTGCTGGACCAATCTTAGCACCCAAATACATTCCAAGGAATAGACCAAAAAATGGTAAGGTAGATAAGAAGAGTGCACTTAAAAATCTACCGAAGAAAAAGGCAGATTTTTTAATGGGTTTACTAAACAGTATTTCATGAAAATTGTTCTGAACATCTTTTAAGGCGGCATTATTGAAGAAGGCAGTTCCAAATAATATACCAAACATACTCAGTACTACCACTAGAAAACTGATAGCATATGGTGAGTTTTTATGTACATTTCCTACGGCTATATTTATAAAGTCATCATTTGCCATGGTGGCGAATCCCATGATAAAAAAGACCAATACAAATATATAGATCATTGGACGTCGTAAGGCGTGACCCAATTCTCTGCTAAAAAATTCTTTAAACATATCTTCAGAATTAGGCATTATTGATTACTCCATCCAAATGAATCTTTGTGAAGAATACATCTTCCAGATTCGCTTTTACCGTTTCGAAACCTTCACCAGGATTCGATTCACTTAATACATGGATCAAAGGTTTTCCAGCGACCATTTTATCTGAAATAACATTGAAATTCTCCTTGTAATCATCAATAGCCTGGCGATGAATCATCTTTTGCCAAACCTTACCGTCCAGTTCCTCAATAACAGTGATAGGGGATCCTTGGTATATAATCTTTCCAAGGTTCATGATGGCCATATTGGAACATAGTTCACGAACATCATCCACGATATGGGTAGATAGAATGATAACTACATCTTCGGCTACATCGGCCAATAGGTTGTGAAAACGATTTCTTTCACCAGGATCCAGTCCTGCTGTAGGTTCATCTACTATGATAAGTTGTGGATTTCCAATAAGTGCCTGGGCAATTCCTATTCTTTGCTTCATACCTCCTGAAAAGGATTTTACAGACTTATTTCGTTTATCGTACAGGTTAACCTTGTTGAGAAGGAAGGCTACTAATTCCTTACGTTCATTTTTGTTGACGATACCTTTTAGGACAGCAATATGATCCAATAATTGTTCGGCAGTTATTCTAGGGTATACACCAAATTCCTGAGGAAGGTATCCCAATACTTTTCTAAGTTCTTCTGGTTGGTTTAAGATATCAATATCGTTGAGGAATGCAGATCCTGAATCGGCCTCTTGAAGACTTGCTAAAGTTCGCATTAAAGAGGATTTACCTGCACCATTTGGCCCCAATAAACCGAACATCCCTTTGTCGATTTCTAGGGTAATATTGTTTAGGGCCTTCACGCCATTGGAGTAGGTTTTACTCAGTTGATTGATTCTTAAATTCGCCATGTTATTAATTTTTTTCTGAATGTACATTATTAAATTATGATCTCAGACATAATTGGATATTGTGAATGCTAAAAAGTCTTAAAGGAACAAATAACAATCCTATCTAAATTGTATAACTATTGAATTGTAATATAATTGCGTTGAGGAATTTATATATTTGTCGACTCATAAAATAAACCTATTAATGAAAAAGTATTTTATTGTTTCTATAGTGCTATTCTTGTATAGTTTAGTATCAGCACAAGTTGATTTTATCGGACATAGAATAGATCCTACTATGGGGGATGCAAGTTACATACGTTCGGCGGATTTGGATGGTGATGGTGATTTGGATGTGTTGACCAGTGCCTTTCAGGATAATAAATTCAAATGGTATAAAAACGATGGGAATCAGGTATTTGAAGAATATGATATTATCAGTTCAATAGCATATATTTCTAGATTTTTCGTGGTGGATTTTGATGCAGATGGGGATATGGATATTGTTGCCTCTGTAACCTATGAAGATAAAATAGTATGGCTAGAAAATGATGGGAATGAAAATTTCACCTTGATTGATATTGCAACGGGTATAGATAGGGTAGAGTCCATTTATGTAGAAGATGTAGATGGTGACAATGATTTGGATGTTGTATCTGTATCGTTTGACGATGATAAGGTTACCTGGCATAAAAATGATGGTAATCAAATTTTTACTAGTCAAGTCATTGCCAGTGATATGGATGGGGCCATAGATGTAGTTGTAAAGGATTTGAATAGTGATGGATATATGGACATCCTGGTAGCCAATAAGCTTGCTAAAACGGTTGTTTTATTTCATAATTTGATGGGTACATTTTTTGAATTTGAATTAATTAATAATATAAAGGTTACAAGTATTGCTGTAGGCGATTTAAATGGGGATGATTTTTTAGACCTTATTGTAAGTTCATGGGTGGATGACAAGGCCTATGTTTATAAAGGGTATCAGGCACAATTGGGTTCAACTGGGTATCAGTTGAAGGAAACTTTTCTTATTAACGATTGGGTTAGAAGAGCCGAAATAATTGATATAAATGGAGATGGGAATAATGATTTCATTTTAGGTGGTAAAAATAATGGTTTCGATGATCATTTCTATTGGTATGAAAATACGGATTCAAGTGCCTTTACCTATCAATCGCATTATATAGGAGAGTATACCGGTTATGTGCGGTCTTTACATGTAGCAGACTTTGATAATGATTCCGATATGGATATTATTTACTGTGAAATGATGGGATTATCACTATGGAAGGAAAATGATGGAAGTCAAAATTTTTCTACTGAAACCATAAGTGGTTGGGAAGTTTTTATTTCCGATGCTTGTGAAGCAGATTTTGACAATGATGGTCTTATGGATATCATTTCAGCAAGTAATCATTATTTAGATACCGCTCATATAGTATGGAGGCAAAATTTAGGAGATAATACCTATTATGATTCGGTCCTGTTTGGTGTTGATCCAATTAGTAGTCTAGCAGTAAAAGATCTCGATGGGGACTTAGATGAGGATTTTCTTTACCTTTCTAATCAGGGTGAATATAGAATGTTGACCTGGAGAGAAAATGTAAATTCTTCAAATTTTATTGTTCATGAAATTGATACGGTTGATTTATACAATACTGAATTATCGATAATTGATCTGGATGGGGATAATGACCAGGATATTGTAAGTTATAATTACCTAGGTGACAAGGTATATTGGTATGAAAATGATGGGTTTCAGAACTTTATATTGGATACGTTTAATATGGGGGCTGTGTATAATTTGGGCTTGAAATTATCGGATATTGATTCAGATGGTGATATAGATATATTATCAAGATTAAGTGGATCCAACCAAGTAATTTGCCTGGTGAATGATGGAAGTCAAAATTTTAGCTTGGACACACTTGCAGAATTTACAGAATATCCAACTGGATTGGAAACTGAAGACATGGATGCTGATGGTGATATTGACTTTTTGGTTTGTGTGGAAGGCTTAGAACAGGTTTCCATTTTTGTAAATGACGGTAATCAAAATTTTGTTGAATCCGTAGTATCAGATAGTATTCCGTATGCTGAGAAGATTCAAGCGAAGGATATCAATGGCGATGGTGAAATGGACATTGTACTTACAACGCGTAAAACAGGGGCTGATACAAGTTCAACTAATTTATACTACCTAGAGCATATAGATAGTTTATCTTATGAGTTGTATCCGATTGGAAATAAGCGTTTCAGTAGCAAGAGGGTGATCATCGAGGATATGAATGGGGATGGGGATTTAGATATTTCTTTTTTATACGGGGGACTTTATTTATATGAAAACCTCTCTATACATAATTATGCCGTAGTGAATGCTAGTCCATTTGTGGATGAAAACTCAAATGGACTCTATGATAGCACGGAAGTAGCCTTATACAACGCTCCTTTGATATTATCTCCGGGAAATTTCTATCAATTATCAAATGGGAATGAGCTTTTATTCTATATAGATCAAGCAGGTCAATATGAATTAAATTTAAATTTGGATACCACCTTTTGGGAACCGGTAGATTCTTTAAATAGAATTCTTCAAATAAATCCTAGCAACTTTCAGGATACTACGTTAAACATTGGAGTATCTCCTTTGAATGACTTGCTGATTGAAACGGATATAACGGATACCAGGCCCAGATGTGGAAGAACCATATTGCATAGGCTTAGTGTTGAGAATCTGGGTAGTAGATTGGATCAAGGATTGATTCAATATGATTTGGATACGCTGTTGACTTATAATTCGTCTATTCCGAATCCGGATAGTATAAGCGGTCATTCATTTTGGTATACCATAGATGATTTGCCTCCCTCTCATGTAAAAACAATCAAGATGAAGGTGGATGTACCCATTTCTATGGATACGGTATTAAGCACTATGAATGTTACAACTGATACTGGGAGTGTGGTGCTTTTAGGATCGGAAGATTTAAATGAAATAATTCGTTGCAGTTATGATCCCAACGACAAACAAGTATTCCCAAATTACAGTGAAGAAGGGTATACCCTTGCCAATGATGAACTAGAATACCTTATCCGTTTCCAAAATACAGGAAATGATACTGCTTTTATTGTAGAAGTTATTGATACAATAGATATTGGTCTAGATTTGAATTCTTTTAGTTTGGTTGCTAATTCACATCCAGTAGTAGTACATTTAGATACAATAAGTAGAGAAGTACGCTTTTTGTTTGAAAATATCAATCTTACAGATACGGTAACCAATGAGATTGAATCTCAAGGATTTGTGAAATACAAAATTCGAACGGTAGACAGTTTGGTGTCAGATGATATTATAGAAAATACCGCCCATATCTACTTTGATGGAAATTCACCTATCACCACCAATACCACTCAAAATACGGTATTTGATTGCGCTGACTTAGGTACTAGTATTAGCATTGATTTCAATACTTCGAGTTTTGATGTATCTATGGATGAACCTTATCTAAACAAAGCTGTTTGGACTTGGAATGGAGACACTATTCATACGGGTTTAGATGGATTTAGTTATCAGCCAGGAAGCAATGGTGTTCAAGAATTAGCCGTTCATCTAGCGAATGATTTGTGTTCATTTGATACTAGTTATTCAGTTGCTGTTACTGGAATAGGGATAGGGGAGTATGAGGGAACTTCTGATATTGTTGTTTATCCAAATCCAACGACTGGTAAGGTAGGGATTAGCCTTGGAGCGGAATCTGAAGAGGTTTTAGTTAGGATTCTGACTTTAACTGGACAATTGATAGCTGAACATACTTTTGAAGCTGGAGAATCTATAGAATTAGAGTTAAACGGTATCGAAGGATTGTATTTCTTGGAGATAATAAATGAAATGGGAACAATAGAAAGGGTAAAGGTGGTTAAAAAGTAAATTCTAATATCTCAATTAAATTTTTGATTTGAACATTTAAAAATTAAATGGCAATGAAGCGTAATCTATTATTTTTTGTTTTTGTATTTAACTTGATTTGGTGTACTGCCCAAGTGAATTTTTTAAATACAGGTGTAAATTTGAAAAAAGGAATAGTTTCTCTAAATACTTCAACTATTGATATGGATAGTGATGGAGATATGGATATTTTGTCAGGACTATCTGATGATGGATCCGGTTCTATTGGTTATTCATGGTTTGAAAATCAAAATAATGGCTATTTTACTCCTTTGCTAATTGATTCTTCCATTATATCAAATTATTCCTTTTATGGTGATCTAGATTTGGATGGCGACATAGATATTCTTACCACCGATAGGATTCACACGTACAGTCAAGATCTGATTTGGTTTGAAAATGATGGTGATCAAAATTTTTCAAAGCATAGTATCGATACCTTGAATACCATGAGATTATTGGATGCCCATCTAATAGATTTGGATGGAGATGGGGATAATGACATTCTTTTTAGTACCATATCAAATAGTCGTATTGCATGGTATGAAAATGACAATGCTGAAAATTTCAGTTTGAATTATATTGATGTTAATTCATCATTTGGATCTATTTTTCCGATGGATTTTGACGGAGATAGTGATCTTGATTTCCTGTTTAACGATAGATCGGTTACTGATTCTAGCATCTATTTGTATACAAATGACGGTGCGCAAGTATTTGAAAAAACTACGCTTATTTCCAATTATGAATATGGATTTCCGCGCTTGGTTTTAGCTGACCTTGATGGTGATGGAGATGAGGATTTTGTTGCATCCAGCTATGTAGACGAATTGTTTTGGTTTGAAAACGATGGAGATAGTAGTTATAGTAAGGCTATTCTTATGGATGATACCAATGCTTTGTCTTATATAAGCGTTATAGATTTAGATTATGATGGTGATGCAGATATTGTTTCCTCACAAAAGGGAAAGGTTAGTTGGTTTGAGAATGATGGAAGCGAAAGCTTCACAGAGCATATTATTTCAAATTATTTTGATCCTCAATCTACAGGTGAAGTATCTGTGGAGGACCTGAATGGAGATGGTTTTTTGGATATCTTGGTTAGTGTTTATTCCGATTCTGAAGTGTATATTTTTGAGAATGATGGGAATCAGAATTTCGAACACTTGAACCTAACCGGTTATTCCAGTGAGGTGAAGGATGTATATTCGGTGGACCTGGATATGGATGGTGATAAGGATATTATTTCTGCTTCCTTTGATAATCATACTATCCTATGGCATGAAAACATTGGTTTTGGCAAGTATAAACATCATACAGTAGCGTATGGAGTAATGAGAGTAAATAATCTATATAGTGAAGATATTGATGGGGATGGGAATATGGATATTTTAGCTGTTGGACAATATGAGGATCACATTAATATATTCCTTAACGATGGTCAAGAAAATTTTATCGTTCAAAATTTATCTACTGAAGGTGATTTTGAGAAAGTTATAGCGAAGGATATTGATAATGATGGAGATATAGATATTTTATCTTGTTCAAATGGTGAACATAAGATTAGTTGGTTTGAGAATGATGGAAACATGAATTTTACCGAGGACACTTTGTTATATGTCTATTATTCAAATGAATATTATAATTCCATTAAAGATTTTTATCCTGTGGATATGGATGCAGATGGAGATTTGGATATCGTATATACTTCTTATCACCATAACTGGGTAAATTGGATTGAAAATGATGGGAATGAGAATTTCACACTACATATAGTGATGACAGCAGGAGATGGTAATTCTATTATAGTTGTAGATGTAGATAGTGACGGCGATCTAGATATTGTTGCATCTGACCCTAATTATGATGAGATTTCCTGGTTTGAGAATGATGGACTGCAAAATTTCACCTATACCAATGTTTCCTACGATGTGGCTTTTGCCAATGATGTTGCCGCTAGAGATATTGATAATGATGGTGATATTGATCTTTTTTGTTCAAGCCCATATGATAATGAGCTGATATGGTTTATAAATGATGGTTCTCAAAATTTTACTGAACAAATTATTTCCAATGAAATGATGGGAATAAACAGTTTCGTTATAGATGATATTGATGTGGATGGTGACCTAGATATCATTACAGCAAATACTGATGATAATTTTATTGCAGTATTTGATAATTCTACCTTCAATAATTATTTACATGTAAATATTGTCCCCTTTATAGACGAAAATGAAAATGGGATATTCGATAGTACGGATTATCCCTTTGAAATGGGGATAATCGGTATTCAACCATTGGCTTATTACCAATCAAACAACAATAACCTGAGTGAATTTTATTTAAACGCTGAAGGAGATTATACATTTTCTATAGCTTTGGATAGTTCCATATGGAACCCATCAGATTCTTTAGAGAGAAATTTGACTCTTGATACTATTCAGTTTTTTGATACAACTTTATTTATCGGGATTAGTCCTTTACAGGAATACCTTTTTGATACCGATATAACAGGTACCTTCCCAAGGTGTGGTGACACGATCTTACATAGTGTTCAGATTCAAAATTTGGGTTACAGTATAGATTCTGGAATTGTACAGTATACCTTGAATAATTCAGTCAATTTTGTAATATCTGATCCAAATCCAATAGGTATCCTAGGGCAGCAACTAAGTTATGAGGTAAATGAATTGTTAAGTAGTCAGACCTTTACAATTGATATCAAAATTTCATTACCTAGCGTTATTGATACTATAAGCCATGAACTCCTGGTAAACCTTCATTCTGGTAATGACAGCATTACGGATACGGTTAATTTTGAAGAGACAATTCTATGCAGCTACGATCCTAATGATAAGCAAGTATTCCCTTTTATTGGGCCGGAAGGCTATACATTACCAAACGATGAATTAGAATACCTCATCCGCTTTCAGAACACTGGAAACGATACCGCATTTGTGGTAGAAGTCATAGATACGCTTGATGAAGCCTTTGATATCAATTCCTTTAGCTTAGTATCCTATTCTCATCCTGTTGTTGTTCAGATTAATCAAGCAAGTAGGGAAGTGAGTTTCTTATTTGAAAATATCTACCTGACTGATACTTTTTCCAATATTTTAGAATCCCAGGGATTTGTAAAATACAGTATTAACAGTGCAAATGATTTATCGACTGGCGAAATAATTGAAAATACCGCCCATATTTATTTTGATGGGAATGCTCCCATAACTACCAATACAACTGAAAATACAGTATATAACTGTGCTGATTTAGGAACTAGTATCAACATAGGCTTCAATACCACAAATTTTGATGTTTCTATCGATGAACCTTATCTAAATAAGGCTGTTTGGACTTGGAATGGAGATACTATTTATACTGGTTTAGATGGATTTAGTTATCAGCCAGAAAGTAATGGTGTTCAGGTATTAGGTGTTCATTTAACCAATGATTTATGCTCATTTGATACGACTTATTCGGTTGCTGTAACTGGAATTGGGATAGGCGAGTATGAGGGAACTTCTGATATTGTTGTTTATCCAAACCCTACAACAGGAAATGTAGGAATTTACTTTGCAGAGGTTATAGATGAAGTACAGGTAAGAGTCTTGACAATTACTGGGCAGCTGATATCGGAATATATTTTTGAGGCAAACGAAAATATTGATATTGATCTAAATGGGGCATCAGGATTGTATTTACTAGAGGTTTTAGATGATCATAATACTATAAGACGTATAAAGGTAGTGAAGGAATAACGCTAAGGTTGGGTATTTTTATAAATCTACTTTGTTTTATTTATTGTTATATTAGTTGCATGTTGTTGAAATTTCATATTTAATAGTATTCATAAAAAATTTATGTAACTTGTTGATTAAATATCTAGTATTGGTATTTGATTTTATATAATTTATGAAAGATAAAACAATAGCTGAATATAAAATATTACCTGATATGAACTTGGTTCTTCAAGTTTATAAAGGTCCTGTAACGCTTGGTATCATTAAACAAGTAAAAAAAGAGATTTATCAGCAACTGACGTATAAAACTAGTTTCAACTTCATAGTTGATATCCGAGATGTTGAAGTGATTTTAACACGTGATGATTTGATAAATTATGGGAATTTTGTTGCCGAAGAATCAGATCCAAACGATAGGGTAAAAGTGGCGTTGCTATCTCGTACTCCAGAGCAATTAGCAGCCACTATGATTGTACAGTTAAATGAAAAAGGAAATAGTATAGAACATAAAGCTTTTAACAATCTAAAGGCATGTCTGGCTTGGGTAGGTATTCCCAATACCAAATTTAATACCATGGCACTTGAGGCTACCCTTTCTACCATGAAGCAAGAGCCCGTAAAAGATTAGACTCATCTTAGCTTTTTGATTCCTGCCTGAAGTTGTATTAAAATAAATTCAGTTGATCGGATTCCAATTCAAGCAGAAGTTGCTTTCTCCACAATCCTCCTGCATACCCAGTAAGGCTACCATCGGAACCTATTATTCTATGGCAGGGGATAATAATGGGAATATGGTTTTTACCATTGGCCGTAGCAACTGCCCTAATAGCCTTTTTATCACCCAAAATTTTGGTTTGTTCCATATAGGTTCGAGTAGTTCCAAATGGAATTTCCGATAAAGCTTTCCAAACCTTCTCCTGAAATTCAGTGCCTTGTATGTCCAATTTTATACTGAAATGGCTCCTTTGCTTATTGAAGTATTGCTCCAGTTGAAGTACCGTATTATCCAGTATTTCAATGGCATAATGTGATGGTCCATCTATAGTATCTGAATTGGGAATGGTCAATGGATCAAAATCAAATTTGATAAGACAAAGACCAACAGGACTTGCCCCTAATAAAAGTGGACCTAAAGGGCTTTTCACGATTCTATAACATAAATGAGTTTCGTACATATCGTATTTTGAGCTTATAGTATGTTATCAATTTACAAATAATAAAAAAAACCTTCCAGTATCTGGAAGGTTTTTATGATGACGAAAGAGTATTGTATTATTTTGAAATGATTAATTTTTCAGTTTTTCTATCCTTCCCATTATTCATTTCTACCTGGTAAACACCTACCGATAATTGTGACAGATCTACCTTTGTATTAGCATCTACATGTTCTTGTTGCAGTACTATTTTTCCTTGCATATCAAAGATTCGAATTGTGTTGTTATGGTCTGAGATCCCCTCGAATTGTATTAAATCGCTAGTTGGATTTGGATAGATCTTGAAAGAAGTAGCCAATTCTTCTTCCAAAGCCAGTGGCTCTGTTCCAATTCGTAGATTGTCTATATAGATGGTTCCTCCTAAAGCTGAGATATAATTGAACTTAATTTTCACCTCAGACTCATCTGCATATTGAGATAGGTCAATTTCCAATGTGTCCCATTCTTCAGCCGTTGGAATGAAAATACAGCTTGTTACACTTACTTTATTCAATAGTGGTTCCGGGCTTGTTTTCAGACTATAGCCACCTTTTCTAAATACCGTTTCGTAATGCTCTCCGCAATCTGAAGAAACCAATATTTCTAAGGTATCTGCGAAATAGGTAGTGCTTTCCATATAGGGTGGAGTGTACTTTAGATAGTTATAAGCTATATCAAAAGCTAGCACTCTATGTGTTTCATTGGAGCTACTGAAATCTATCAATGGACTTTCTATGCTTTCCACTCTATCTTTGGTGTCAAATATCAGTGGACAATTGAAATTATGTAAGGAATATTGACCTGAATTCGCTACCTCATCACTATAGACCCATTCGAAAATATTAAAGCTTTGTTCCATGATCCAGGCATCCATATCTTCTTCAAAGTCTGCTGCAAAAGGAATCGTTTCAGTGCTGATACCACTTTGAAAGTCGAGTTCCAGAGAATTGTTATGAAGAATAGTATCTGTATGAACCCCATTGATATGGGCAATTTCAATGCTTAGATCATGAGATCCATCGGTAAGATTGGTAGTTGGTAAGTCGATCAAGCTATGGGCATACGGTTCCAAATTTCCATTCCAGGTATGTACGTAATCCATACCGTCCAATTCATACGTAAATTCCAAGGATAGAATACTGGAATCACCTGTATTTCTAATGTAGAATTCTGGTGTTATTGCGTTTTCACAAATTCTTTCCGCATTGGTGATTTCAAATAAATCTACATCATAAGCAGGATTTGAATTTTGCTCAATAAATGCTAAGCCTTGGGCCATTATATCATTTGATGGTATAGTATGCGCCATACCAGGTATCACAACATTATTTACTATAGCATTGTGTTTTTTAAGAATTGGGTACATAGCCTGGAGTGTATATTCATACAATATATCCTCCTCACCAACAACTATAAAAATAGGAATTTGAGAAGCATTACTATATTCAAATGCAATGTTCAAACTATCTGTCAAGGTATTGTGAACATCATTCACTCCTTGTACTGCTGGAGCGTTAAGCAATAATCCCTTGAATTTATCAGGATGGTTAAGCCCATACTTAAGTGCTGCTCTTCCTCCTAGAGAAAAACCTTGTAAAAATACAGCATTGGTATCTATGGTATAATTAGCATTGGCATAAGCGATCACTTCATCTATAATGGCCTCATCGCCTTCAGGAACATTGAAATTACTGGCGGCATCGTTTCCGCCATCCGGACAAATCAAAATGGTCTGTGGGAATAGGTCCATCCAATCAGAATTCACCAAAACATTTCTATAATTATTGGAAAGATCACCAAGTCCGTGTAATCCAATTAGCACTTGATATTGTAGCGTGGAGTCATAATCTGTGGGAACATATCCAGAAAGAACTCTAGTTTCTCCACCAAATTGCAAGGTAGCTTCAAAATTCCCTGTTGTTTGAGCTGATAGACCACATTGACAAAGTAATAGCAGTCCTAACATTTTTATCCTATCCATACCTAAAGCTTTTATAATTTATAATTCAAATTTAGTTTTTAATATAAGGCCATACAGTCAGAATTTGTGAATGGTCCATTTGGGACCTTAACTAACCGATATGATTTAGTTATTGGTATTCTGCTTTTATTGAATTGGAAGGTATAACCTTACCACGGTACCTGATGCTGTCCCGTTTTCTTGCAAATCTTCAATTAGAATATTCACCTCTCTATTTGTAATATCTCTTAATAAACGGATACGTTCACTGATATTTGGAAGAGCAGCAGAAGGGTAGTGGGCCTTCTTCTTTTCTTTGATAGCCAGGGCAGCCTTCCTTCCGATTCCATTGTCATGAATTTCACATTTCAACAGATCATTTTCCATTTCAAAACGGACCAACAAGTTTCCATGTCTGCTCTTTAAATTATTCAATCCATGGAGGATTGCATTCTCCACAAAAGATTGAATAATCATGCCAGGCACTTCAAATATTCCTTGTTCCAAAGCTGGATCTACCTCAATGTCGAAATCAAAATTTTCATCGAATCGAATGGCTTCCAGCTCAATATAAATTTTCAATTGTGCTATTTCATCCTCCAGAGGGATATAGGCCTGACTCGAGTGGATAAGGACTGATCTCAATAGTTTAGCGAAGTTGGATAAATATACATAAGTCGCTTGCTTATTATCGTTGAGCATAAAACTCTGCGCAGTATTGATACAGTTGAATATGAAATGCGGATTCATCTGGGATTGTAGTGCCATCAACTTCATCTCAGCTTGTTGCTTGTTTGCTGTTTCTTTTTGTAGTGCCCTTTTTTGCTTATTCCTTTGGTAAATGATGATGGAAATGGGAGCTGCAGAAATGAGGGCAATCGCAAAATATAAGGCGATCATATATAGATCCTGAATCCTATTTTCATTGGCCAGATTCTCATTTTCCAGTACAGCTATTTCCCTTAGATTCTCGGAGTTATTGAATTTCTCTTCTATCTCAGAAACCTTAACGACATTATTCAGACTATCTATCCTTAGTTGTTGCTCAAAGGCACTGGTCTGATAGTTGAAGGCTTTTTCATAATCCCCAAGTCCACTGTAGGCACGCACCAATCCGTTGGTGGCATGAAATATCATCTCCTTATTGTTCTTGACCTCCGCCTTTTCCAGTGCTAAATGAGCATTTTTTACTGCCGCTTCATAATTTTCTGTATTGACATTCCAGGCTGCTATTCCAGCATAAATCATGGCGGGAACATAGCCCGACTCTGTTTTGTTTTTAAAGGTCTGAACTGCCAGATCGAAGTACTTTGAAATACTATCATTTTTCTCCGTGTTACTATACACTGAGGCTATATTATAATAGGAGTAGGCCACCCAAAATTGTTTGTTTTTCTTTTCCCGTAAACTTTTGGATTGCTGATAATAGAAAATGGCCTGTTCTTTTTCTCCCATTTGATTGGAAAGAACGCCTAGATTATTGATGACCATGTCCAGTTGATTGGTATCTCTTAACAGCGTAAATAATTCTTTTGATTGCTTAAAATATTTTCTAGCTTCCTTATTTCTTTCAAAATATAGATTGGACATTCCAAGTCTATTATAGGTCATACCAATTCCTAGTGAATCACCTAAGTCACGTTGTATATCCAAGGCTTCATGTCCTAACTTTAAGCCTTCTTCGTATTTAGTATAATAGTTTAGATACCAACTTTTAAGAGAAAGGGCTCTAGCATAAGCATAGTCGAAACCATCAAGTTTATAAACTACAATGAGCTTCTCCAATTCAATAAGCGCAGTATCGACTTTGATTCTAGTCAACTCGTTGATTTCCTTTATGGCGGTATCCACCTTCAACCTGCTGTGCGGATTGTCTTTAAAAACCTCATCCTTGGTTGTAATACTCTGACCGTAAATGCTAAAGGAGATCGCTAGAAAAAAGGAAAATAGGATAGGGCGCATAGTCAAATTTTTAGGCATCAATAGGGGATGATTGTTATCGGATGGAAATTAGTTTTAGGAATTCCTCCTTTCTATTTCTAGAGATTCCCCATTCGGAATTGTCTTCCATGATGACATTTCCACCAGCAGTCTTACTTATCTTTTTGATGTATTTTAGGCTGATGAGTGTAGAGTTGTGGATACGATAAAAACCGTAACTGGCAAGGATTTCTTCGAAGAATTTCAAGTTTTTGGAAGAGGTGATTTTCCCGCCATCTTTAAGTTGGAACTGGGTATAACTACCGTCTGCACGTAGGTAGAGTATATCGTCTACCTTTACAAATTCAAACCCATCCGAAACAGGTAGGGTAATCTTATGTTCACGCTTATCTTGGGTTAGAAAGTTGCCAAATAGATGTTTAACCTTCAGTTCATCCGATACTGTTTTTGACTTTTTACGGACCTTATCCAATAGTATTTTAAGGTCGCTGATGCCGGCTGGTTTTATGATATAATCCAGCGCTGAGAATTTTATGGCTTGTAAAGCAAACTCTTCATGTGCAGTAACAAAAGCGACGTGAAAATCTATTTCATCGAACTTCTCCAATAATTGGAAACCACTTTTTTCTCCCATTTCTATATCCAGGAAAACCAGTTGTGGCTTTTTTTCCAGAATAAGATTATAGGCATCATCCACATTGTTAGCGGTACCTAAAATGGTGACATTATTGAAAAAAGTACTCAGAACTTTAGATAAACTATCTAAGGCCTTCTGCTCATCGTCTACAAGAAATACTTCTACGGTTGTTTCCAATTGAATACTATTTGAGGATTGAAATTGCTAGGAGAGTGCTGATTCAAAAATTCCTGCTATAACGGGTACAAAATACAGGATATAAAAAATGAAATCCAACAACTACTATAATTAAAAGATGGATTGGATCACCATTTAGTATTGTTCTTTAATCATGTATTATTCAAATAGGGGAACACCATTCTCATCAGTAGTCAGCACCTCAGACATATAGTCAAAGAAAGGGCGCATCTTTTGGAAAACATCGGCTACTTGGAGGTAAAATGAAGGATCCAAAACCTCTTTCATTGTAAACCTTTTAGCTATTATATATTGCTTATAACGCAATAGGTCTATGGCTGGATCGTCCTTTTTATAGCCTTTTGGAGCTGTTTTAACTTGTTCACCTTCCAATTGGCTAAAGGTATCTACAAAGCTTTTATCGGCCAAAATAGCCCTCAAATCTTCGGGATTAGCATGAATATCTGTACGAATTCGCTTTAAGTCCGCAGAATTTGGTCCCCAGAAACCACCGCCTACAAAGGCTGTATCGGCTTCAATATGGAAATAATAACCACCACGTAACAAATCTGTAGCACGCTTTAAACTACCAGACCAGTTGTTTTTATACGGATCCTTGTTTTTTGAGAAACGAACATCACGGTATATTCTATGTAAACTCTTTTTGCCGGATATGGTTTCTATATTATCAACTTTTTGCATTTCTGCCAATACGGCATCTGCAAATTGGATCAAATGTTCATGAGCGATCAAATATTGATCTTTATGGCCGTTGAACCAATCACGGTTATTATTGGCGCTTAATTTTTTAAGGAATTCTAAATCGGATGCTTGAATTTGCATGAGCTAAATTTTGTCGTATTTAATGGAGGACTGAAATTACAAAAAATTATAGTTGTATTGAATGTTGATGCTGCAGATTTCTCGCGAAAAATTTCGTCTCGCCATAAAACTTTCTGAGCTGTGTATTCCGAAGGAATCTCAGCACAAATTAAATCCCTAAGAATCGCATAGAATGGATGAATCGATCAATTGTACGGAATAAGACAATTATGGATTTCTCAGATTACCTATAATGATTGTTATGTTAAATATTATGTTGAATCCTAATTGGTGCTAAAAACCATTATTTAACATAATATATATTATGGGCTTTTATTATAATCTCCTTTAAGACAAGATTATCGTTATAATGCTGTTTATTTTTTTATCACTGTGTATAGGTTTCTATCTCTAGGGCCTAGCGATGAATTTTAGTATTGGTTATCTTTTATTTTCTAATCTATCGTATTCAATCCTATCTATGGATGCTTTATTTAATTAAATGGCCTGATATGTCAATGTAGATTTCAAATCGGTATACATTATAACCTGTTTTGCTAACTATACCTAGCTGGGGAAATAATTGGATTAGTTCGCTATTCCGAAATTGAAAGCATAAAAAAAGAGTCTATTATAAATAATAGACTCTCTCTCAAAAAAATATATATATTGTAAATGTTAAAGTACTTTAACGTTTACAGCATTTAATCCTTTTTTTCCATCTTCTAAATCGAATTCAACTTCGTCATTTTCACGAATTTCATCAATTAAACCTGATACGTGAACAAAGTGTTCTTGGTTTGATCCTGCTTCAACGATAAATCCAAATCCTTTTGTTTCGTTGAAAAATTTTACTGTACCTTTATGCATAATAATGTTGTTTATTGTAATTAAGCTGCAAACTTACTACTAATATTTGTAATTCACTATATATTGGATTCTTTTATTTTATTTTTTTGAAACTAATTAGAATCCTCTAATTTAGAACGTAAGGATCTATACCATCACCCATTCCCTATTTTGTCCATTCCGTCTTCGTCTTCTACCCACTGCGTCTACCGGTATTCCGGCTACATTTTGCCAGATATCCCTATTTACAGAGCCCCATAGATAATAACTGTGTTCTACAAAGCCATGTACAACTGGACCGCAGTCTACCTGATGCACCTTATTGTGTACAGATGCAGGAAGCGCATTTCCGGTATGTCCCAAACGTTCCGAGAGATTCTTGGTATATGCCGAAGTTGCCAATGCGGCATCGCCATGATTGTAATATACCGTTATGGAACTAGCCATTTCATGTAAACGCGAAAGCCCTTTTCCGACTTCCAACACATCGTCTTTTACATCTGCAGAACATAGGAATACTTGAGAGAAAATCCTTGGTAATGAGGTTCCTTTACTATAACCATCCACCTTATCTTCCAAACTCTTTTGCAATACATAGTTCCCCATAGAATGACATAAAAGGTGAATATTTCCTTCGCACAATTGCACCTCATCTTTATCCGCTTTGGCGCGTAACCAGGCCAAATATTTTTTCAATTTCAAAATCGCTCTTCCAACAGCTTTACTGGAATCGCGTGCATCTGCTCTATCCGATCTATAGGCGATATAGGGCATCATACTTCCATCCGATGGCCAACTAAACAATACTACTTTCAATTCCCTATCCGAATTCTTTCGTTTAGAATTGAGCATATATTGTAAAGATAAGGCCCCGCCTACTGCTTCATCCCAACTTACATTGAATCCATGAATATAGATAAGGACATCCGTAGTATTCATCATCAAATCTTTCAAGTTGTTGAAGAATTGGAAGGAAGAACTTTCTTCAAGTTCTACTCTCCTTTCTTTGGTAATGGTAAGATCTTCATAAGCTGTAATGTCAGCTTGCTTGGATTGTTCCGTGAAATAATTGGATAAGCCCTCCCCGTCTCCAATAATACCATCTCCATATTGCCTATCTATATATTGCTGAACAGTTTTCGGGTTAAAATCTAGTTCCAGTTCTCCAAAACGGAGATTCTCATGTCCACTGGAGCTTATTTTCTTACCATAACTGGTAGGTTTCCATTGGTTATCTCCTTCATGCCTTCGATTGGTAGCGAAAAATAATTGTACTTTTTCCATGGCTTTAATATTATTTTTAATCAATTAGTATTCAAATGGTTTTGATCCAAAGCCTGTGCTAAATGGCTCGTTGATTGGCTTATAAATATACGATGCTTCTGGGCTATCAGTCAATCACTGAATTCTGGTATTTAGCACTTTCACTAATAATAATTAGCTGATGGGTAGAAGGTGCAATTCTGGTACATGGCCTGGTGTTTTTCAAATATATCAAGTGGGATAAACTTCCATCCACCCCTCCTACTAGATTTACTTATTCATATTAAAACCAAAAAAGGTCAATGAATAGTTATTATCATTGACCTTTTTAATTGGAATTAGGCATTCATTTTTGCCATAAATTCAGTTAGTTTTTGGGAATCAAAATAGATTTCCATGGACTCAACCTTACCATCTTTTAACTGAACAATTTCGCAGGCATCCAAATCTAAAATTGCTACGTCTGGATGTCCCATTTTGTAGTTGGTCATGACGCAAGCACTGTCTCCATCCATAATAATATTTCTGACTTTCGCTTGATTCTGATTTTGTAGAAATTGTTTTGTTACTTCAATGAAGGCTTCTTTCCCTTTTATTGGAGCCATTAAAGGGCCTTCAAAAGTTACCTCATCTGAAATAAATGCTTCCCATCCATTTTGTGCATACATCGCATCAAAAAAGCCTTCTACTACCGTTTTTGTCGTTTTCATAATCGTTATATTTTTTTAGTTTGTTGTAATTCGCTTATTCACTTGCATTATGCAAGTGATGCAAATCTAGTAATTAATTGCGAAATGCAAGTGAATATTTGTTATTTTTGTTTTTAGAAGCAAACAGTATTTCATCTAGTATTGATGAATACAAGGTAAAGAGGTTAAAATAAGGAAGATATGAAAGGTGTTAATCAAAGGTCAGAGTGTCCTATAAGTAAGTCATTGGATATCTTTGGAGACAAATGGACCCTATTAATTATACGAGATATCGTATTTAATGGGTATAGATTCTATAACGAGTTTCTGAATTCAGAAGAGAAAATTGCAACGAATATTCTTTCTGACCGCCTGAAGAAACTTGAATTAAATGGAATTGTAAAAAGTGAAAAGTACGCATCAAATAAAACCAAAAAAGTATATAAACTTACCGAGGCTGGTATAGATCTAATACCCATATTAGTGGATCTATTAGCTTGGGGATATACCTATGATAGTTCTTTGCTTAGTAAAGAAGAGCGAATATTTGCTTTTAAAAGCATAAAAGATGATAAAGCTGGATTTATTCAGGGGGTAATTGCGGCCGTTAGAAATTATGATGCCTATAATTATTGACAATTAACCTATTCTATTGTCTATATGCTTATAAACAGGCTGTACGGTTTATTGATCACTTAGGTTCAAGACTCATAACATAATCATAGCTTTCGTCTAGATACCGAGCTATTTGATCCAAATCCTTAAGCATTTTTTCTGGTATCAGCACATAACCGTGCATGATGGCATTGTGCGATTTGTATAGGGATGAGTCAAATTCTTCGATATACTTTTTCTGTACTTCCTTTGAAAAACGTATGCCTATCTCCCCTGCCTTATTGAACAGTGAAAACATATATCCATTCGCAGAAGTATAGGGCATGGTTTTTCCTTTCCGCTCAAACCTTGTGCATTTAGCGACCAATGCATCGTATATCTTTAATTTATCTTCCCACATAGCTATTGTTTTTCTACAAATTCCTTGAATTGTCGCATCCATTTTTCTCCTTGCTTTCTGTACATTCCCGGAAAGAGAATGGCTATAAGTTTTGGTAGTATCCAACTTATGCGGGTATAGTCAAATTCATACTCATATTTGGTCCTATGGGTATCCAATTCAATGAATCTACATTTCATTGTATTGTCCATGTGTTTGTGATGATAGATCGATTCAAAGGAATCCGGTAATTGGTTGGAAATAATGGTTTCTGTCAGTTCCATATCGCGCTTACCATACTTGTATAGCATTTTTGACACAGCTCCTTCCCTGCCTTGTTCTCCACTTATAAGGTCTTTCTGAATGAATCCATCCTGGTATTCTCCAAGGTAGCTGGGATCAGCAAAATAGTTTACGACCTCATTCCTTGGTTTTGCTATTTCTATGGAACCTTTGTACTTCATATGGTATGCTTTATCTACTTACGGCCTATTAAATATAGCTGTATTGGCTTTTTAGATCTTTTTCTTAATGCTTTATTTCTATTTGTTTTCACCTGATAAAACAGGCTCCAAAGAACCCATATTTTTCAAGAACAAATAAAGCTACAAAATTGATAGAGGATATTCTAATAGTAAATCGCTGAACTAGTTCCAAAAAATACTACCAGTCAATTTTATTATAATACCAGAGAACCGGTTTGTTAATGATGTTAAGTACTTTTTGAAAACTGGAGGTCCTTAGGCATACCCTGATTATGAGTAAACTGCCCTTGGGGTTGAAATATTATATATACTATATTTTTATCTGTGAAATAGGTATTACCGGCACTATCCAATTTTAAGAATCCAAAGGGAAAATAGTAAGCCCACTTCTTATTTTAGGTTCAATCCAAGTTGATTTTGGAGGCATTATCAGATTTTCATCCGAAACCTTTTTTAAATGCTCAACAGATACAGGGAAGAGTCCAAATCCGACTTTAGCTTTTCCATTGTCAACTGCGTCCTTAATTCCGTCCATTCCTAATCGTCCGTTTATAAAATTGATCCGATTATCGGTTTTTAAATCGTGCAAATCTAAAATTGGATTGAGGATGTTTTTGGTCAAAATATCAGTATCCAATCGATATACTACGTGGTCTCTGTCAAATGTCCCTTCCTTTGCTGTCAATTTATACCACTGCTCCTCTAAATACATGCTTAATTCATGTAATCCAGTCGGCGCTGCCTCATCATTTAAAGCTTTTGTGACAATAAAAAATTCAGAAATTTTATTCAAAAATTCCGAAGGATCAAGCCCATTAAGGTCTTTAACTAGTCGGTTGTAATCAAATATTTTTAATTTTTCTTCTGAAATGAAACAAGCCAAAAATAGATTCTGATTTGGACTGGTTTCCCCCACTATTTGGGCACTATACTTTGCAGATGAAGCGCAGCGGTGATGACCATCTGCGATATATATATCCTCTATTTCCTGGTAATAGGATTGTATTTGACTAATTGTTTTTGGCGAATTAATTACCCAAACTTCATGTTTACCCCGATCCCAGGAAGTAAATTCGTACTCCGGGCGATCAAGCATAGCAACAGTCATTAACTTATTTAGATCGTCGTGTTTTCGATGAAAAAGCACAACAGGTTCTACATTAAATTCAACAATTTTAAGGTAGTTAGAAAACACTTCTTCACGCTTTGTTATAGTCTCTTCGTGCTTTTTAATATGACCGGAATTATACTGCTCAACCGATGCGCCGGCGATAATGCCAACATATTCATGTTTGTCTACAGTTTGTCTGTAGAGATAAAAACAATCCGTGTCATCCTGCATAAAAATCCCCTCTCGAATAAATTCGACAAACTTGTTTCTGATTTTTTGAAACCTTTCAGGCGTATTCGGTTCTGTTTTATCATTCGTATGAAACTCAGGATTGATAACATGAAGGAAAGTGTATGGATTATGATTGAGTTTTGTTCTCAGAACTTCCTTATTATAATCATAAAACGGTCGCGTGGCAACTAAATATGCCTTGTCTCGGGTAGGACGAATGGCTTTGAAAGGTTTGATTATAGTCAATGTATCTCAGTTTAATTCACAATTAGTGTTCTCCGCTTATAAGGTCTTTCTGAATGAAGCCATCCTGATATTCTACAAGATAGCAAGGATCAGTGAAATATTTTACTACTTCCTTCCTTGGTTTGCTATTTCTATGGATCCTTTGAACGTCATATTTTATGTTTTTAGAACCTATATTTTTTTAAGAGCAATAAAGCTACAAAATAGGAAAAGGAAATTCTAATTTTTAATGTCATGAAGGGACATTCTATATTCTTGTATTGCTTTATTCTTCTATCAGATGAAAATAATTATGCTTTTCAATTAGAATAATATCATTCTCGACATCATAACATTTTATTATTCTTTTCTTTTTTCGTTCATTTTCATAGGCATCAATTTTTAAAAGCAGCATGTCATCTTTCCATGTTATTATTGTTCCTTCAATTTTAGATCTAAGCACAAAATCCTTTAAGAATCCACATCTATGGTCTACATAACCGCTTATTCTTTTTCCCGTTGACCATTCTTCTTTTTTCGATTCAAAGGATACTTTTTTTAATGAATCCCTTCGGTTAATAATAACCTTTCTGTATGCCGTGTCAGTTTCCAGTCTTTGATAATGTTCATTCTTTATATTCCAGAAGTCATGATAGTACTTCACTTGTTGATCAACTTCCCAATTCTGCCCTTTCAGTTCTCTGTAATAAGAGGTTAGGATAATTGCAGACATATCGTCTGGATGGTAGATGTCTATTGAGTTAAAATATTTAGCTAGCTCCTTCCCTTTCCATAATCCCCATTTATTTCTGATCCACATTCCAAGGCCAAAATGTGAACCCCTTAAAAAAACTTGTTCTGTCATGGCCAGGATCGTTTGTTTTAGGGAATCCGGATGTATTTTGTTTAGTTGCACCACGGCTTCATTCAAGGTGGTCGGTTTATACCTTAACTCCTTCTTTGAATATTCTTGCCCTGTGGTTGTTGAAATAACAACAAAGGTAAATAGGAGTACTAAAATCTGTCTCATGTTCTTTTATTCAAATTTGCTAAAGCTTTTGTTATACTCACTGTTTAGCGTTTCAATTTATTACTGTCCACTAAGCGGTGACCCGAATATACCAACCCCTAGTTCTGCCCAAATAAGCAGGAAGACTATCAGAACAGCTATCAGGAAAAAGATTCGATACTTCATTTACTTTGTTTTCCGTATCACTAGTTCCATCATTAGAGCAGTACAGAATAATAGTGCTCCAGTTAGAATATTTTTCATTTTTACCGTCTTAATAGAACCAGTTTATTTCTCCAATTTCAATTCGTTAATATCCACTTTAAGTTTTAGAATCTTCCGATCATCATAAATTCCATATTCCACTTCAAATTCTAGCTCGTATTCATTTATATTTGTCCATTGAATAAACTTTGGATTATAAAAAGGTCCAATTTCGAAAAGGTTTTGATTTGGTTCTTCATCCCATTCAGAAACCGCAATTAATAACTTATGTGAGACTTCACTGCTTTCATATCCTGCACTTCCACTTCCTTGGTCAATTTTATAAATTCTCACAGATAAATATGTCTCTCTGCTTGCTTCAATTAATTCAGCATTATTTAAGATTTTAATCAGTCGGGAGTTTTCAGATTTTTCTATTTTTAGATTATGCTGTCCAAGTGATAATTGAACTAAACAAATACTAAATAGTATGATTAAGGTTGATTTTATTTTCATTTTCCGGATTGTAACTCATTCAAATATAATGTTTTTGTTTCTTCTATTTTAGCTTTACCAAATTGTATAGAATTAAAATGCCAGATCTAACTAAACATGGATTACAAATCCTATACACCTTGTTGTGCCAACGTAATTATATTAACTAACGCTCTATTTTAATTACCTTATTATACTGCATTATGGAGTCTTTATTATACACTATAAAATACGGTCCGACCGGAAAGCCTGATAGGTCTATTTGAGTACTGGAGTTTAGTATTAAGCTTTGATATACTGGTTGCCCAACGAAGTTATAAATTGTAAGGATACCATCGGTATGCTCCATTGGGATAACCAGGCTTAATTTTTCAACGACTGGATTAGGAAAAATATCCATTTCAATAGATTTATTGAAATCTGCTATCCCTAAAGAAGTACAATGTTGCAAATAATTTATTCGATTTGATGTTTGTAAAGAGTCATTAAAAACAATACCCGCATTTTGGTTTCCTTTTAATGCATAGTCCAACCAAAGATTTAAAAAATCATTGGTTACTGATTGTTGCTCTGCTCTGGTAATATTTAAACTTGAGTTACAGAGTGTTTCGCCAAAATTGCAATTGAAATTATTATCTGCAAAGTAACAATGACCACCATTAATAATTTTTACCTGTGTTTTGCAATCTGAATTCAAACTATCATACATAATATTTTGATGATCCATTGGTGGAGCCACACAATCATCATCGCCAGAGAATATAAGTGACGGAACAGTTATGTTGCTAGCAGCCGTAATTGCCGATGGGATTGTTTCTGCTGCGGCAAAATTGATCAAGGCATGTATGTTTGAATTATTTTCTGCAGCTAAAAAAGAAGCCCCTCCACCCATTGAATGACCCATAAGACCTGTTTCCGGAGCTAAAGAATTAAAGAATAAAGAACTGCTGTCTTGCGTTTCGATTTGCATCTCTGTAGCGAGGAACTTTAAATCCTGACCGAATTGTTGGTGGTCTGGAGTTAAAACCGTTTCAGTGGTAGGAAAACAAATCACATAGCCGTTTGGAACTATTTCATTCCAAAAGTTTTGATAAGAATTCCAGTCCATTAAAAATCCATGTCCAAATACTAAAACAGGAAAGTTTCCAGCAGAAATAGGCTCGTTTTCACCTGGGGTATCGGTTGGATAATAAATCTGGGTTGCGATGTTTCTGTTTCTAACACTATCATAAAAAACTATACTTGTATGTCCTATAGTAAAAGATTGTGCAAAAATACTTGAAGAAATAATGAATAAACTGGCTAGAGCTACAGAACGCTTTAAGTTTATTGTAAACTGCATTTTCAAAAATGAATTCATAGGTATTCTGTTTATTGATATTTTGCTAGGACGCACAACTCAAATAATGTGTGAAGGTTACTTAGTTCCCCTCAAATTCACTCAAAGAGGTCTCTAAGGCAGTAAAGTATTAAAAGGATAGTATTCCTAAACGAATTATTAATCTTGATAGATTTAAGCTGTTTTGCAAACTACACCTAACGGTTTTTCTATTCGATATTAATTTTCGCAAAATTCCTACCTTCTCCTTTTATGGTCCCTTTTCTGTTTGAGTAAATTAAATCAATTATTTCTTTCCTTGAATGTGCTACAGTTGTGTCAGTTGGCGTTTCAATTTTTAAATAATCAGTTCGTAATTCACGTTCTTTTATCTTGACGTTAAATAGTAATCCTGTGAAAGTCGAGAGAACTTTTATTGAGCTCCCGGGTTGTAATACAACTACTGTACTATCTAATTTTTGATTGTTATTGATCTGTCTATTATTCGAATATTCAAGTCCAGGCCGAACAGTGATTTTAGCTTCCGTGTTGGAGGTATTGTGAATGGTCAAAACTTTAAAACCTTCACAACTTGTCAATAAAATCAAGAAGGTGAAGGCTGATAATAAGTAAGTTATCTGTTTCATTTTATACTAATGATAGTTCCCCTCAGAGTCACTCAACGAGGACTCTGAGGGGCTAAGAAGACTATTAATGTTTCTTAGCTTTCTTTAATCTCTTTTCTGCTTTTTTTTCTTTTGGAGTTTTAGCAGCATCTTTTTTAACGGACTTCTTTGCGTCTTGACCTTTTCCCATAATATTATCTTTTAATGGTTTTAATTTTTCTGTTTCACCTTCGTGCCCCTACTGCCGTAAGTTTACAAAGTTGGTTATAACAGTATAAATCTATAAAAATATCATTTGCCGTCCTACAAAATATAGGTCTGATGTACCAAAGCGGATTACAATTCCTGATAAATACTTAGGTTTTTGCAAATTACACCTAGTTAGGGACGTTCATTTTTTTGATTGTCCTATTGTACCATTAAATCGAGAGCATATAACAGATGATTAGTTTCCTGTATAGTTGCCCGTAGAGGACTATGAGGGTGTGGAATCATCTTTGAATAGAGGATACAATTTTTCCCGCTCGAAGATATCAATCAATCCGTCAAAATTCTCCTTAAAGTCAGGACTTTCCCAATCTCTTGGAGTAAAACTAACACAGTGATTCCCAAAGTGTACCTCTCCAATAAAATAATTTCCGCACATTCTTTTTTCTCTATCATTGTCTTGGGTGTACGTATCAAAGGTGTAAAAGGATTCTATCACAATATATTCGATATCTTTTCCATGCTTAATCCACTTGGTCATTGGTAAAATTCTAAAATAGAATCCCCTATAATTTCCTTCAAAATACAAGTCAGGATGAAGTGTGAAATTGTTATCATCAAGGAATTTATATTTTATTGAATTCAGTTTCTTAATTTTCTTCTTTCTTATAAAGTATTCCTCAACTGTGAATCCAATCCCAACCCATATTACAATTATTCCTGCCCAAATAGCCAGTCCACGATATAAAGAGGTCAATGCAGTATTATTCATCAAGGATGCTAAGAATACTATTATTCCAAGTAATAATCCTCCATTACATCCATTTTGCCAATAGTCCTTTATACTTCCTTTTCTTATTACTGGTATTTCATTCATGAATTTTATCTGTTCATTAAATGTAAGGTTGTGCCTAAATATGTCGATAACAATAGCCCTGGCTACCTCCAGTTTGCAAAGTTAGTTCAATCAGTATAAATCAATAAAAAAATCATTTACCGTCTTACAAAATAAAATGCCTGATGGACCAACTCGGATTACAAATCCTGATAGATACAAAGGTGTTTTGCAAACTACCCCTAGTGGAGGAGGGTACATATTGTAAGTTTTTGGTATTTAAGATTGAAGGAATCTATCATCAAATTTCAAAGATTTAGTTGAAATGACTTTAATTTCTGATGCATCTGGGTGATGAGGGTTTATTAGATAATTGTATTCAGGAGGAACAATACTGCTAGGAACTTTTAACACAGCAGCGTTTGCTTCTAATACAAAGTCATCCCCGATATATTGAGTTTCAAGTAATGGTGGTTTTGTATCCCAATTAGTTGTTAAGTCCTCAATTTTTAATTCAAGAATGTCAATTTTATCAGGAATATCAATCTCCACATAGTATCTATCTGTCGGTAAGTCTTCTGAAAGATCTAAATGGACTGATACTTCAAGGGTTGCAAGAGCACGAGATTCTGCAGTATAAATTAAATTAGTTCCTAAACTATTCCAACGATATCCATCTGTCAGAGCTGCTCCGTTACCTTTAAGAGTCGAATCTAAATACCTTTCTCTTTCTATTCGAAATACTCTCATTATGCTAAGTTTCCGTATTCAAGCCTATTGAGTGAATTGCGTACTTCTTGTATTCCAGTAAGTGAGTCAAAAAGAGCTTCAGGAGCTGCACCACCTAAAGAAATGTTTGGTTTTTTTAACCAGCGGTGGAATTTATCATTTTCCTCATTGAATACTTGCAATCCATATTCCAAAACCTCTGATAAAACCAAAATAATTTCACTATCACGTCTACTTAATATATCCTTTTCTTTCTTCTTTTTATTGTATGTTGTTTGGGGAATTCCTAGCAAGCTTAATATCTGTTTTACAGATAAGTCAGATTTTTTGCTAATTACTTCAATCGAACCATAAGGTAAGCCCTTTCGAATAATTGCAACCCGTTCCATTTTCGTAGCCCAATCATATTTTTTTCCAACAACTTTGATTGTCCAAACACCTTTTTTAGCTCTCCGAGTTTTAGCCCTTTGAATACTTTTTTTAGGATTAAATGGTTTATTACTAAACGTAGTATTTTCTTCTTCTATGATCATGATGCAGTAATTCTACTGTAAAGATACAACAATATTGTTGTATCTTCAAGTTGTCATTCAAAATGAATACTAACGTATTGGTTAAACAGGATTTTAATGCAGTTTTTTTTAATCCCCCTCAGAGTCACTCAACAAGACTCTGAGGGGGGTGAAAGTTGAAAATTGGTACCAGCCTGGGTTGAAACCGGTATTCCTTTATTAATTCATGAATTCCTGTAATTTCTTTTTTAGAGGGCTACTTTCATCAGAAATGGCCCATGCCCACATTTGTGAAAGTGTATTGGATTCTTTTGCTTCAAGACCAATCTTAAAAAATGTATTGTAATAAGGGAAACCTTTAAAGGCAATTCCATTGCCTCCTCCGTTTTGTCCTTTCACAATCTCAGCTTTGAGTGCTGCATCACCAATATTATTTTGCCAATTCAATATTTTGGTATTTTGAATATAAAGAAGCTTGACTTTTCGTTTACTCGTAATACCTACCAGATCATTTTGAACGGTTTCTAAATCCATTTCATAAAAAGCAGGATCATTACATACCTTGGTATCATCTGGACTGTCTTTTGAAGTAGATCCACAACTAGCAGCATATAATCCATTAACCAGAGTGTCAAATGGTGTCTTCCCAACACTACCTTCATTCCCAAAAACAGATGTCAGACTTTGAGCCAAAAAATCGGTATTCTTGGGGTCTTTTTGATCTGCTGTAAAGGCTTGATAGGTACCGGTATCTTCATTGAAATCGATCCCAAATAATGGCGCTATCTGACTAGCGACTATAATTCGGCCATTTTTCTTTTCCAAAGGTGTATCTGTATTGTCAAAAACAACAAGACGAATGGGTTCATTTTTCCCCTCTCCCATCTCCGTTTGTGCGAGCATACCAATTACTCCAGTATTATCTAAAGTACCTCCATCGGTATATTCCATTTCTCTATTCGTGCTAACTTTCTCAATTGGCCAATAATTATAACTAGGAACGATCGTACCAAAACGTGATACATCATTCAACACAGCCTCTTCTAAACGCTTCTCTATAGCACCGGCGATATCTTTAATATCATCCTTAATTTCCGTAAGTAATGATTTATGGTGATTTGTAGATAATTGAGACTCGATCTGGCTGATTAAGCTTTGCTTTTTCGCAGGGTCAGTCATTTGTTCTTTGACATAACTGGCAACCGTTTCAGCGAAAAATGCACTTGAAGTACTCACAATATCAATAAGCGAATAAGGTTGTGTTATCTTAATATCCACTGGTGATGTCGTTCCTGATTGCTGGTTTAGTGTAGAACATACTCCATACGATTCAACCAATCCACCACCATTGATGTTTCCATACGGGCTTTTACCACGAGCTCCACCTGCTACTGGGGTTACTTGATTAGGAAGTTGTACGATATTGGATTTAATGCTCGAAGGATTGTCTACTTCTATCATGATATTATTATTCATAATATGAAATGGACGACCTGAGCGTAAAAAGTAAAAATCATCTTTTGGAGGAGCATCTGAAGGAAAGCTTTTATCTGCGTACTCCTTAGAAAGGGAAAAGAATTTTGTAGAATCCCACTCATACTTTCCTTTTGATCGAAGATGATAAGGCTCTAAAACCAAATGGCCCACTAAGTATGCCCAAAACCATTTATGATTGGAAGCCTTATTGGTGGCTAAAAATAAACCTGCCAGAATAGCTAATTTTTCAAGATGCATTCCCGCCGGGGCATTACCAAGACTGTAATCAGTAAGCGTATTAACATTGAAATGATCACCACCATTTTTAAGGGATAGTTTTCCTGGTGGACAATAGGTACCAAGAAGGTCTGTATCCAAAATACCCTCCGGCAAATAAGAATAAATGGATGTAGCCCATGTACCACCAGAAACAGATGAGATATAACGTGCCTTATCCATAAGTTCTAATGTACTTAGTCCAAGCATTTGCCCCCAAGCGCAGGTTAATGCTCTTGAACCACCACCTGAAAAGCATAGTCCTATATTTGTTTTAGTCTTGTCTGAGTTTTCAATGGTCGAATTGCTCCCATTGTTTTGATAGGTATTTGTTTTGAATTTCATAAAATATGCTTGTTTTATTTATATGTTCTTGAAAGCTTTTCTCATTGCCTAATCTGATTTACCTTAATGGATTTCGAATCCTGATAGATACTTATGTGTTTTGCAAACTACACCTAGTGGGGGGAACTTATATCCAGTTACTTATTATTATTCTTCAATTTCTATTTCAGTATTTTTTTCATTTTTAAACGCCCCTGTAAGAATTCCTAATCCAGTTAAAACAAACGTCAATGTTAAAAGTCCCCACCAATCAAATTCAAAAATTCCATTTTGAAAGAATCGCTTAAAAGTCCAAAAACCAAAAATAACTGTTGTTAAAATGCCTCCAAAAAGTTCACCCCAGCTAAAAATTTCAAATTTAAAAACGGCTTGTCTTAATTCTTTTTTTGTCTCGTTTTCTATTGTAGGTTTATCAAAAGAAGCAATTAACCCGATCAATGACCCAAAAGCAACAAGTGACAAAAAGAAAAAGGTTGTATTAAATTTTTCTACTATTATTTGATCATATATAAAGTATGAAACTACAATTAGTATTGTCAATGAAATGAAAAATGCACTGTAATTATATACTTTTGTTGGTGTCTTATATTTTCTTTGAACTTCTCTTTCAATTGCTTCTTTGATGATTTCAGAATTTATTATATCAGACCTTTTTGACTTCTCATATAAATCAATATCAGATAATATTTTTGTTGACGACCGTGGTATTAAGGGTAGAATTTTTAAATAAGCTACAAAAAATGCAATAACACCAGCAAGTATATTGAATAATTGTGTCAGGTCTATTTTTGATATATATTCTTCAATCATTTAATTCTTTTTTAGTTCCTTTCGTAGTCACTCAAAGTTTACTCTGAGGTAGTTAAGTAATAAAATGTCGTTATACCTATACGGATCACAATCCTGATAGATACTTATGTGTTTTAAATACTATACCCAGTGGGGTATTTATTCTAATTCATACAATTCCTTCGACATGTTATTTATAACATTAGTGATGGATAATGAGTCATTTTCCCACCATAATTTTGTATCTATACTGTCCAAAGCAGCATTAGAATTTACTCCAAAAAACATTCTTGCTAAACTCACTGTAACTGCAAAGTTATTTGATAAATCATTTAATCGAGTTATAGCATTTATTTGTTCTTTATTATTGTTATTCAACTCAAACTCTAACTGATTATCCAATATTGCAAGTGGATATTGCTTGTAATAATCGGTTTTCAGACTATCTAAAGTAGTGGTTATTTTAATCTTGGTCCACATTAGTTTTGCTTCATTAGAAGAGTTCAGAACCTTTATCATGTCTTCAAATATTTCAATTCTTTTATCCACCATTTTATCTAATTGAAGATATCTCTTTTCATTCCTCCAAATATCTTCAGAACTTTGATTTTTGTAATGTGAACTAAGTAAGCCAATTAATGCACCAAATATTACAAAAACACCAGTTAGTAGTGGTCTCCACCATTTTTTTCTGAGATCATCATTTATTGCTTTTTCATTTAAATTTATTGCAGTTGAAATAAGTGATTGTATTTGTTCACTAGTCAACGGTTTTCTAGTTAACTTCTTTTTTTGTTCAGATGTAAGTTCATTTAGCTGAGCTTCGGTTAATTCTAGTTTCTTATTGTGGTCGTATATTTTTTGATATGCAAATCGCCACCTCAATGATACCCACAGTTCTGAAGTATCAGCTTTGTCAGTATCATCGTTCATCTCATCTAATTGCTCAGTCTTGTCATTGACTCTAAAAAATTCCGGGTGCTCTTTAAATACTTTTTTCCAATAGTTTTCATCATTTCCTAGAAGTGAAATCCAAAATTTTAACCTTCGACTAGTTCTTTTTTCATATGAACCTAAAACTTGGATTCCTGCGATAACATCTTCAATTCTTTTGGGGTTATCTATATAGGGTGATTTTGACATATTTTAGTTTGTTTAGCTCCCTCAAAGTCACTCAAGGAAGACTATGAGGCATGTAAGTATTAAAAGGCATGTATACCTAATCGGATTACAGATCCCGATAGATACGAATGTGTTTTGCAAACTACACCTAGTGGGGGTAACTTTTTAATAATTGTAATTCACTCCACACCAAGCTTTTATAGTCATTTTTCCAATTAAATGAAGTATTAGTGCAACGGCTGGAACTATTAATGATTGAAGCACTCCAATTTGAGTTGCTACTGCACCTGAAACAAGAGTTAATAAAACAACTTTAGTTATTGGCGCTTCGGATGACAATTGTTTTCTTTGTTCTTCATAATCAGAGTGTCCACACAAGAATTTTGCAATTTCTTTTTTGAAATTATCATAAAATGGTTTTGTCTCATTTTGGCGTCCCCCGAATTGAATTGTATTGATAGGCCCGTTTGCAGAGAGCCATTTCTCTGCAGCAATTTCCTCATTGTCTAGTTTAATTAATTCTTCAATTTGAACTTTTTGGTACATCTTTAATTCATCCAACCATTCTGATAATTCTAAATTTGGAATTTCAATCATATCATTTCTTTTAGGTATTCTGCTGAGATACAGTGAGTAGTCTGATGCAATTCTGATGGATTAATTCCTCCCAGGCTAATCCCCCCATTACCTGCTTGTGAATACGCTCCAATAAGCAATCCTATAATTTTATTATTATTGGGGGAGAATATAAGAGAACCAGATTGGCCAGGTCTTGTTTGTGTATTCAAAATGGCGTATTTTGACTTTAATCCTTGAGATTCAAGTAATACCTTGGCACCAACTTTTGTCTCATGGTATGTTAAAACCCTTCGGCCTTCTCCAGCATGAGGAAAACCATAAATTCCAAGTGTTTCTCCAACTGAACAATCATCAAATCCCCCTATTTCTGGAAGATTCCCCGTGAAATTTAAGTCTGTATTCAATATTACTATATCTTTTAATGGGTCGGTTTCAATTACACTAGCATTTATTGGTTTAACGCTTTTGTCCGTTGTATCCTGGTAGGAATTAATGTTATTTATATGAGGTAAAAGAACACAAAGTCCTGCATCTGAATTACCAACGACATGCTTTGTTGTTGCAACTTTCCCATCTTTACTAATTAGAAATCCAGTACCTAATAATTCAACATGCTCTGGAGTTATCCGTCCTATTAAAAGAACTGTTTGTGTAAATAAATTCATATTATAGTGTGTTTTAAGTGAAGCTAACCATAGGTGTGTAATGTGTTTTTGGCAAAGTCTATAAATGATACTTCTCTCTTATGTTGGATATAAGTAATTATGGCTTTATCATAAGAAAGGAGTCCTAGGTTTTCTTATAGTTGTACTCCTCGGAGTCCTCGTTGAGTGACTCTGAAAGGGGCTGTCGGAAGCCTGAGAAGAATTGAATTACTTTCTTAAAACTAGATGCACTTTTGCCTATATACAGTTTTGGTATCCATTTTAATTGGAATAATATTTTATACCATGTTTATCCAAGAAATATTTCAGCGTTAGAGGATGCACTCCTATTCCTACGTTTAAAAATTGATTTTCTTCAATCATTTTTCCTTTAATCTTAACACTTCCGGTAAACCCTAAAGGTATTGTCACATTTTTTGACTGAATAGCATAAATATTTCCTTCATTATCGAAAATTGGGCCTCCACTCTGACCTTTGAGTCCAGGTGAGGAAGTTTCTAAATATTGAACGTTTATACCACCTTCCTCTTCACTGTCAATAAGGTTTCTAGTGTAAATTCCTTCAATCGGGAAAAGAGGTAATGGTAACAAATCATCGGGAAGTTCAAATTGATTAGTTGCTTCATTAAAAGTAGGAGTAAATTCGACAAATGGATACCCGAGTTTACAAAGGCTTGTACCAGATTTGATTTTTGTCGGGTCGATTATTTTGGGAAATACTTTTAGATCTTTAATTGCTGATTTATCAATTTTAAAGAATGCAATATCATGTTTACCATAGATGTAGTATTTCTCTATGTTAATTGTTTGTCCACCCAATAGTAGAGCAAAATCAGTTATCCATTTTTTGTTAGGCTTTATTGCTCTTAATAAAGCTTTCCTTTTAGAGTCCTTTAACTTATTATTGGTATTTATTCTTTCTATTTTTTCATTATAAATGGTCAATTCTTTTTGATGTTCATTAAATCCAAATGAAGCTCCAAAATTATGAGCAGCTGTCATTAGCCATCCTTCTTCATTTAAGATGATAAAACTTCCAAGACCACCTTCAATTGTTTTATCAAAAAATCGTATTGCTACAACAAAAGGTTGGGTGTATTCTTTTGCTATTTCATAAGCATCTTTAAACATATCTTTATTTTTTATGTTAGCAGGTAACGTTTAGTGTATGGAGTCTTTGCAATCCAGCAGGTTAGCTATGCACTATACACTCTGTTAGCATTATTTTATAGTCCTTGTGGAATAGGTATTTCATCAAGAACATCCTCTTTATTACAATTTTTTAAAAAGAAGTAAAAAGTTGAATCAATGATTTTTACAGCTGAAGTGCTAATATCATAATCAAAAATAGGAGGTGATATAGACTTTTTAATTTGATTAGCCACTAAGGGCTTGAGGAAATATCCCATATCTGAAGAACGTACATCATCAGCTCTGTGGTGTATTGCTTTAATTTTTTCTTGAATGACCCTACGTTTAAGACCTTTTGTCACTTCTTCAAAATTTTCCATTAATAATATTTTAATAAAGTAGTATGAAATATATAAAGGTACTTCTTCAGAACTTTTTGCAGTTTGTTCTACAAAAGATTCAAGGCACCTGATATGTCTACTTGAATAATCATTTAATTTCTTTGTTATCGCTGCTTGAATATTTTCATGAGTGATAAGAACATGCTCTTCCGATGTCTGTGTAGTACCTGCGTGATAACAAGCTTCTTTGCATAGCTCTTGAAAAACACCAACACTATCAAAACAGGTTTCTACTAAAGTATCTTTGACATTATCGAATGAAGTGTTTAGGAGTGGCTTTCCCTCTTCTACGATTTTCAATAAGTCAGATACTTCCCAAGGTTCAACAGGGACTTCAATAATTCGATCCACAAGATCCCCATTATATTGAATTAACCTATTACTTTCTCTCCAAATACCTAATACAATAAAAAGAATTTTGTAATCTTCAAATATTCTTAAATCGATAGAGAGCTGTTTTTGTACATTATCTGTTAAATAGTGAAAGTTTTCAAGAATTATTCTTTTTTCAAATTTAATATCCCTTAGTAATTCAGAAATATCTTGAGCAAGACCTAAGTTATATTCAACGGTTTTATATTTTAATGAATCTGTTGTAGAACCTCCAACTCTGGATTCTCCAGAAGCTTCAGCGGACCCCATCCCAAGAAATTTAACTTTTGCTTTTACACCAGCTTTTACTTCTCCACTAATTTCAGTGCTTATATCTTTTGTTTCAAGAATCTCAACATCAAGTTGTCTTACTATTGAATTATAAATATCTAAAATCGTAGCTGCAGGAGAACAATTAACTTTGATGTATTGAGAATTATCAAGATGTTTGTTAGTTAATGATGTTTTTCCTTGTTTGGAAGCACCATAAATAACTATGTGTTTGTTTTTTGAAAGGCCTTCGACAAAATTCCTATCCACTGCTTCTCTTTCAATATATGTTTCAATCATTTCATTTGAAACACCGTAGACTTGGTTTGTTTGATACATTTTTTTTATTGATTTATTAATACTTACTTAAATATATGTTCTATATCTAACTTTTCACCTAACCCTTCACTCTCACAGATTTTTTCACTATAAAATGCTCGCCAATGAAATAAGTTTTTACACGAGAAAAGTAAACCTACAATACAGTCTAAAGAATTATACTTGCCAAACCCTATTTTTCAGTTCACCAAATATACCCCAATCGCCTCCACCAGTCAATCCCTGAATCCAGTGATTTTTCACCCATTTTGAAAAAAATCTTCTCTATAAATCATAATTCCGCCCTTCAACAAAATGTCCCTCCCAAAACCTCCCCTATTTTCCACTCACTCCCCATCCCTACCTAAACGAAAAAATGTACCTTGAACGGAATTTATATCCCGGAAAAAACAACAGCCCATTTGGATCATAACGAAAGCCTTAACCCAGCTTTCTATCCCAATCTAGATAGGCCAATTGAAGAGTAAAGAACAATGAACAACGCTCCCTTAGAAGTAATTGTACTAGGTGGTGGACCTGCAGGAATGAGTGCCGCCCTTGTATTAGGAAGAAGTCGCATAAATACCTTGGTATTGAATGCCGAGACACCTAGAAATGCTATAACCACACATTCCCATGGATTCCTCACCCAAGACGGCATCCACCCCAGTGATATATTTGCGGTCGCCAAGCAACAGATGGATAAATATCCATCGGTGAGCTATAAAAAGGAAGCTGTATTATCTCTGGAGCAGCTAGAAGAAGGCTTTAAGCTAACAACGGCAGCAGGAAGCTATACCAGTAGAAAAGTAATCCTGGCAACAGGTTACAGAGACGATATAAGCCTGGAGGGTATTCCAGGACTTACAGCAGTCTATGGACAGTCTGTATATCCTTGTCCATTCTGCGATGGTTTTGAGATGGCAGACAAGCCCTTAGCGGTATTTGGAGATGGTATAATGGGCCCTCTATTTGCGAAAAAAATCGCTTTTTGGAGCAAAGATCTGCAGGTATTTACCAACGGAGAAAGCGTTACAGATCAAGCCCTTGCAAAACAATTGGCAGATAAAGGCATCCAAATCATAGAGACCAAAATACAGACCCTAAAAGAGGAAAATGGAAACCTGAAAGCTATTGTCCTGGAAGATGGTACAGAGATCGCCAGAGAAGGAGGATTTTTGGCAGATACCCATTCTACCGAAAATGTATCCTTTGCCAAAGAACTAAACATCCCTACGGAAGAAGGAGTATTTGGATTGGAGAATTATATAGTAGATGAAAACAGTGAATCTAGCGTCAAAGGCTTTTATATCATTGGAGATGCCAGGTCCGGTTGGTCCGGTGTTACTGGTTCGGTTGCAGAAGGTAGCGAAGTTGGAAGAGCCATTACCTTTCAGCTTATAGAAGAATTCTGGTCGGAATAAGTTGTCTGAAAAGCTATATAAAAAAGCCCTTCAAGTGAAGGGCTTTTTTATGCTTAATTTTCTGTTGCTACTGGGCTTGCAATACCGGCTGCTTCCAGCAGTTCGGAAACAGAATAGTCCGTTCCGGGTAATTTCTCCCAGGAGCTATCCCCTTCCTTGGTTTGTTCCATATTGGCCCAATGCACCACCAAATCTGAAATACCAGATCCCATTTGCATCGTGAAGACCCATTCTCCATTGTCTTTCATCATATTTCCGGTCCCTACCGTACTCATAGCAGCTCCTAGTTCATTGATGGGCATAAAAGATATATGTACTTTTCCATCAGGTGTAACAGACCCTGCAAAGCGAAATCCACTGAGTGTTTGTTCAGAAGGATTTTCGTTTTCATACAGTAAGGCTGCACAATTCCCCCAAAAATAACCGTATTTATAGTCGGTAATTTGCCATACCGTTTGATCTATCATTTGGGTTGGAACAGCATCATTTGCATTCATTTGCAACGCGGGTAAGTATTGGGTGGGTACATACCAATAACTGTCTTTCAAAAAGGTCCATTTTAAATTCATCTTTCTAATTTTATAGATTATTATAAAATATATTGTTGCCGAAATTTTTTGTTTGTGCTGCTTCTAGATCGGTAACTAATATAACAGTTGGTTAATATAATACATTTTGTAGCCCTTGTCAATACCTGAATGCAGGTATATTTCTTTCTAACCCTACTAGTGAATGGTTTATGTTTTAGGAGCAATAATTGGCAGCTAAATGAAATATTTAGTCAATTATTTCTGGGCAGTACTATTTTCTATGGAAATGAAAATAGGCTTTTTGGACAATTTCAAGATAGAAGTAGAATCTCTCAGGGAATGAAGTGGGGAATATAAATCGATTATAAAACTTAAAAATCCCAGTGAAACCAAATTCATTGGGATTTTATTTTCTGCCCCATGCGAGTCACTCAAAGAGGACTCGGAGGTTTAGTCCAGCGGTAATTCCATCCGGATATTACAGCGTTCATAAGGAGTATCCTCGGGAACAGGTATTTCTACAAAGCCAACCTTTCTGTATAGGTTGATAGCCGGTTCCAATTTCGTGTTGGAATCCAAAAACAAGCCTTTGAATTTATGTTCTTTGGTAAAGTCTATACAAGCCATCATCAGCTTATAGCCAATTCTTAATCCTTGGAATTTATTGGTTACGGCCATTTTGGAAAGTTCAAATACGCCGTTATCTCTTCGTATAAGCGCTACGGTTCCCACAACTTTACCCTTCAACAGGGCGTAAAAGATATACCCCCCTTTATCGGTAATATACTTTTTGGGATTGCTCAATACCGTTTCGTCATAGTCCTCCACATAGAAATATTGCTTTAGCCAAGCTATATTCAGATCATAGAAATCCTGGTAATGTAGCTCATTATCTTGAACGATCTGTACATCATCGCTCATTTCCCTCAGCAGATATTGTCTAAAGTCCCTTTTTTCAAAGACCTCTTCCATCCTGCTTAGAAATTCCAATGCCTTATGCTGATCCAGTACCTTGTGCATAGCGCTATTCCCCTTTTCCCAAATGGCATTGTATTCAGGACTTTTTTGAATAGCCTTGGGCGTTAATTTCAAGACACTTTTTCGGGCATCCTGCTCATCTTTTTCAGCGTAGAGTAAATCGGTAGCAATCATTTTCTTGGTGATAGCAATCACGGATGGATGCGATAAACCAATGGCTTCAGCAATCTCTGTAATGCTCTGTGGCCCTCTATCTTCCAATAGCTTGAATACAGAAAACATATTGGGCTCTATGTCTAGATCCAGGTCCTTATACAACTTTCGACCACTGTGAATAATGGCATCGCTAAGACGCTTTAGTCGCATGGTGAAACCCAGATAATCCAGTTGTTTTATATAATCTCCTTTCATAATTACGTAGTTAACTACACAAATATACGAAACATATAGGTAGTCGACTACGTAAACTTACTATTGGCTTTATTATTTTCTCTGAACGTCACTCGATTTCGAGGCAAATTTACCTTTACTATTAGACGTGTTCGGCCTTTTTTAAATCATTTGAAAATCAAGGAGACTGAAAGGTATTTTGTAAAAAATCTGTCTGAGCGCAGCGAGTTATTTTTGTTACCTGAAAGGGGCCGTAGTATTTTCTAATTATTTAAAAGAAGTCTTGATCTTTTGGTTCATTTTGCATCAAGGCAAAAGAACAAACAAGCCTCTCTACGCACATAATCAAGTTTCCATTCCCCTCCCGTCACTCAAAAAAGACTCAGAGAATTACTGCTTCACAAACCGTATACTTTGAATGGAATTTCCACTGATCAATTTCACAATATATACCCCTGGAGCAAGATGATTGACTGCAAGGCTGCTACTCGGTTCATTTTGTTGGAATAAAAGCTTTCCACTGATGTCCGTGATCTGTAGGCTTTTAAAATTGTTGATTTTATCCAATTCGCTGAAGTATAAAATATCCTTTACTGGATTTGGATAGACAATGATGGCATCCTTATCATTCTCCCCTATCCCAGTATCGGGATCGTAGGTATAAACGGTAATTTTATCTTCCTCGATCCCTGCATTGCTCACTAAAAAGATCTTTTTCCCATCATTGGATATAGCGATATCTCTAAGCCTACCGTTTAAGGCTTGATCTTCTCCAAAGAACTTTGTAGGGTTGGGATGGTTTTCCGTACTTAATGCCAGCTCTCCACCCTCTGTCAATCTAAATTGGTAGACCTCTCTATCTACCGTAAGGCCATCCTTCAGGGTAACCACTAAAAGACTATTGCTCCATTCCGGAATGGCATCAGAACCATAATAGGCACCACCAGATGGTGCAACGGTACACCAAAGCGAATTATTCGTTGGATCTGTAGTATCTACATCTGTACACCAGGAATAAAAGGCTTCTACCAAAGAATCATTCGCAATATTTGGGTGTGGGACATAATTCGCAACATAGTCCGCCTCCCCTTGGATGGTTTCATCATCATGGTATCCACGTACGTCCTTCCATCCATAGTTCATTCCCTTGTATAAAATGTTGATTTCATCGTCTGCAAAATCTCCATGTTCTATATCGTAGACAAGGCCCAGGCTTGGATTGTACATCAAACCTTGTGGATTTCTATGCCCTCTGGTATAGAAGGAATTCCCAGCTATAGGATTGTCGAATGGAATAGATCCATCTATATTGAATCTATGGATCTTCCCATTCTGTGTAGTCACATCCTGGGCAAAATTATTGGGATTTGTAGATTGGGGTATATAACATTCGGGTGAGCTCAATTCAGAAATACCATGATCGCCTATGGATAAGTAGAGAAAAGATGTATTGGCATATTTTACGGCCAATAGCCTTCCTCCTTGATGGGCATGTCCATTGGCAAGAGAATCGACCAAATTGGTATCTGCAACCACAGTAGCAGTATTGGCATCCCATTTCAATCTTTTGATTCTAAATTTTGTGGATGGAAAGGAACTAGTTCCACTATTGTAGGAATAGACATAATAGATAAAGGCATAGTCTGGATTGGTAAAATCTGGATCCAGTGCTAAGCCTAGTGTTCCTTTTCCGATAGATGGATTGGTACAGGCATCTAAATCTTCTAAAGGTGAACCGTCAAAATAATCTGAGGCAGTAAAGACGACTGTTTTGGCTCCCGTTTCCGGATGAACACGGATAACCTTTCCATCCTTTTCTGTCAGCCATAGATAATCATCTGGTCCATAGGTAATCTCCCAGGGACGGTTTACTTCTGTGGGCAGTTCTGTTCGTACAAAACTTTGTGCATGCATTTGGTATGCCATACCTGTGATGCATGCAAGGGCTAGTAAATATTTCATCGTATTAAATTAGGGCAAAAGGATTTCGTAATTGGTTGGAAGTTACGAAACTATAGCAATAAATTTTGTATTGAATTGTTAAATCTAAAGATTAGGATCCTTTGGGATTATGGTTTGGCAATGTAAATACGACACCAAAGTTTATTTCTGTTCCATCTATATCATATAGATTACCAGAGCTTTTAGATTCCAATTCCAATTTTCGAATCCTAAAGCCTGTTTCAAACTGAATGTTGTTCTTTATGGTCCATCTATATTTGAAGTCTAGATGTATTCCAGTGGTAGATTTGAAGTCTATTGTATAATCCTTATAACCATTTGAATATTCGAATGTTCCAGGAATTTGATGACTCAATCCAAAGCCCCAAGAGACCGACCTCAAAGAGTCTGTGGATTCTATCAAAATGAAATTGAAACCTGCGGTAAAGTACTTTCTATTGAAATTTGCACCAATACTTTTGGGTAACGATTCTTGTTTTCTGATAGAAGTAGTAGTAACATACTGATAGCCAATAGAGCCATAAAAGTGTATATCATTCCAGGGGCGATACTCCAGTCCAGTTTCCAAACCAACACCCCCACCTAGAGTGAAGTCGTAACCATTAGTTCCTTGATTGGAAATCTTCCTGGATTCATCACCAATACTAACATTAGATCGTCCGAAATAACCAAAATTCTGCGCTATGGATGGAAGACTGATAAGGCCTATAAAAAGCAGTAATGTATTAATTTTCATACTTAATTTTTGATTTAGGTCATGAATATAAATCAAAAAGGTGAATCAGAACGATTCACCTTTTAACTATTTTTTATTTTCGTCTATTATCCCCCAACATCTCCGATGCTTCCATGAGGATCATCCGGGCTTTGGGATCGAACTGATATACGAGATTTTTGAGCACACTGATTCTATTCTTTTCAACCACAATGAAAATAATGTCTTTTTTCTCGCTGATCAATAAATCGCTTCCTCTTACAATAGTACCCGTGACCCCGAGAGTTTCTGTAATATTTTTACTCAGCTCACTGAGGTTCTTAAGGGAGGAAATATGTACAATTTTTTCATTGTTCTTTCCGGTAAGAACCGTATCCATAAGGCGTGCTGCGAAATAGATGCTGACCATACTCCATAGCGCCAGTTCCATGTCTCTAAAAACGATTCCTGCTGAACATACGACGATGGCATCCAGGCCAAGAATGACAGAACTTGTTTTAAGATCAAATTTTGAAGTGATGATTTTCGCTAAAATAGTTCCTCCACCTGCTGAACCTCCACCTTTAAAGATCAATCCTAAGCCAATCCCAACACATACACCTCCGTAAAGGGTTGATAAGAACAAGCTATTACTCAGACTTTCCAGTTGGATAAATTCAGCCAAAAAATCTATACAAAAGGATATAAGACCAATACAAACAGTGGATTTTAAGGCGAAGTTTCTTCCCAAATGTTTCCAACCCAATAATAGCAAAGGGATATTGATTAGCGCCATTAAGGATCCCGTTGGCAAGTTTAATATGGTATGTAAGATAATGGCTAAACCGGCAGTACCACCTGTAGCAATTTTATTGGGTTCCAAAAAGCCAACCACTCCAAGAGCCAAGGCTATACTTCCCAATGCGATAAACAAATAATTGAATACCTCTCTCCTGATATCAATCTTCGACATAATAAATTTTATATAAACAATTTCAGATCGCAAAGATGATCAATTCTTAACCTATATACCATGATAAATTTACAGGTTTTAGTTTTGCTAGATCGTATGATTGCTAAACAAAGGATAAATATAAGTCAATTCAATCGTTTTTAACTTTAAAGCGAAATACATCTGGCCTGGAATAGTGCCCAGAGACATCAAACAGGCGCTTTGCAGCAGAGATGTCTTGCAGATTCAATTCGGCATATAAAATACCTTGCTCATTTTCCATAGGACCAGCCAAAATATTTCCCTTTGGTCCAATTATAACACTGTTACCTGGATTGATCCATTCTCTATCTTTTGGATATAATTTTTTGAAATCGTAGCTATCTGGAATATCATCTTTATGCAGCGCCATGCAGGCACTTAGCACAAATACACCGCCTTCTATGGCAATATGCTTCATACTGTTTAACCAATTGGCACTTTTGTCCCAAGTTGGAGAAATCAATATTTGCAATCCCTGTTCGTATAAACTGGTACGAGCCAAAGGCATCAGGTTTTCCCAGCAGATTAAAGCACCAATTTTCCCAATGCTACTATCATAACATTTCAAGGTAGAGCCGTCTCCACGTGCCCAAATCAATCGTTCAGCCCCTGTAGGAATCAATTTTCTATGTGTGATAACTATTTTACCTTTTTCATTGATAAGGAATAGGCTATTATAAAGTGAGGAATTACTGGCTTTCGAATTTCTTTCATTGCAACCGATAGCAACCATGATCCCGGCCTTCTTAGCGGCTTTGCAGAGCTTTTCGGTATTTTCCTGTAAATTAATTGAGTTATCAAGTAATTCAGTATACAGCTTGTTTAATGTGGCGCCATCCGTATTCGGTACCAACCAGGTCCAATCTGGATAGCCAGATATAAATGCCTCAGGAAATACAAGTAACGCTGCTCCATTTTCTGCTGCTTCTTGAATCATGGTACATGCTTTTTGGATGGTTTCCTTTCTATTCAAGAAAACTGGAGCAACTTGTGCAATAGCAACTTTAAGTACATTTTCACTAGTCATAACCTATATTCTATTTGAATTAAAAACAAAAAAAAAGTAGTACCATCAATTAGCATTTTGAACTACTAGCTTGATTGGCACTACTTAAAGGTACGGATTATTTAAATGTCTTACACTATTGCAATAGTGCGTATTATGACGATGTCTTCGCTTTGTGTTTTGCGATTTTCCTATCGTAAATATAAGATAAACCTACAGCTAACATGGCAATGGTTGCACCACCTTGTTCACCATCATTCACCATATAATGTGCAAAGAAGGCCAAGGTTGTATTAAAGAAGAATCCGGCGTAAGCCAGGTATTTTAAAAAATCACTTTTATTGATCAGTATAACAGATACACCCAATATTTTGGCTGTTGCTAATGGATAAAGGATATAAGTCGGATAACCTAAACGTACGAATACTTCAGCGATTTCTTCCGTATTGAAAATATACATACTTGCTGAAAGGATCATCATCAAACATAATATACCCGTTGAAATCCAATAAAATATAATATCTGTTTTTCTCATGCTTAGGCTCTTTACAATTTTTAGTTTAAATAAGGTTTTCATTCTCCCCACAATTAAAGGAATAAAACGGATTTAGTCAACCCGAATGATACAATTTGTCCTTTAAATATCAGATGAGTTGAATCTGTATTTTCAATAAAATAATTCCTTAAATTCGCATATCACTCCCTTTATTCAATTAATAGGTCCATTTGGATATAAATAATAATATCATGTATAAAATTTACCTCTCTCTATTGGCAAGTTGTACTCTTTCGATGTCTTATGCACAGAAGCAGGATGCGAAATGGGATGTTGCCAATCCACCCGGAAATTGGAATTTTCAAGAACATTCATTTAGCACCGATGAAGGTACCTGGATGAATTTAGATATCAGTCCAGACGGAAAAACCATTGCCTTCGATCTTCTGGGAGATATCTATACCCTTCCTATACAAGGTGGAAAAGCAAACGCAATTGCTACTGGTCTTCCTTTTGAAATTCAACCGAGGTTTAGTCCAGATGGTACACAGCTTTCTTTTACAAGTGATGCTGGAGGAGGTGACAATATCTGGATCATGAATACAGATGGATCCGATAAAAAGCAAATTACCAAGGAGTCTTTCCGCCTATTGAACAATGCTGTTTGGGCAGCCAATGGTGATTATTTGATAGCAAGAAAACACTTTACCTCTGGTAGATCTTTGGGAGCGGGTGAAATGTGGATGTATCATAAGACAGGTGGTTCAGGTATCCAAATAACCAAAAGGAAGAATGATCAGCAGGATGTAAACGAGCCATGCGTCAGTACAGATGGTAGATATTTGTATTACAGTGAAGACATGTATCCAGGAGGACATTTCCAATACAATAAAGATCCCAACAAGGAGATCTATGTGATAAAGCGCTATGATTTTGAGTCAGGTGATACCCAAAAAATAACCGGTGGTCCTGGTGGTGCTGCTAGACCTCAGGTTTCACCTGACGGTAAATTGCTTGCCTATATCAAGAGAGTACGTACAAAGACTGTCTTATATATTCATAACCTGGAAACTGGAGAGGAATACCCTATTTATGATCAATTGAATAAAGATCAACAAGAGGCCTGGGCAATTTTTGGCGTCTACCCCAATTTTGATTGGATGCCCAACAATAAAGAAATTGTGTTTTGGTCTGCAGGTAAGTTCAACAAAATAGATATAGCATCGAAGGAGTTCCAAAATATCCCCTTCTCGGTGGAAGCCAATATTAAAATTGCAGAAAGTCTTCATTTTGAAAACCCAACCTCCCCTTCTAAGGATAACGCCAAGGTCATAAGACATGTCATTACCTCACCAGATGAAAAAACAATGGTATTTCATGCTTTAGGATACTTATGGAAAAAGAATTTACCAAACGGTAAAGCTAATAGACTTACCAAAGGATCTGATTTTGAATTTGAACCTTCCTTTTCACCAGACGGTAAAAGAGTGCTATATGTGACCTGGAGTGATGAGAAAATGGGCGCTATTAAGTCTGTTGCTTTAAAAGGTGGGAAACCAAAATTAGTATCTACGGAAAAAGGGATCTTCAGAACACCATCCTATCATCCGAATGGGAAATCTATTGTATATAGAAAAGAGTCTGGAAATACAGACCAAGGATTTGCCTTTACCAAGACTCCAGGAGTTTATATTCAGGAATTGAATAAGAAGGAGCCGAAGTTCATAAGTTCAAAAGGTGAATTCCCTAGTTTTAATGCTTCTGGGGATAGAATCTATTTCCAAACTGGAGGTACTCATTATGGAAATCTGACGAAATCATTGAAAAGTATGAATCTGGAGGGTGCTGATGAGCAAACACATATTACCTCAAAATATGCCAATAGATTGGTGCCAAGTCCAGATAATAAATGGGTGGCTTTTATCCATTTGCACAAAGTATATATAGCGGCATTAGCACCAACAGGAAAGACCTTGAATTTGGACAATAAATCTACGGCAATCCCGGTCGCTCAAGTGGCTAGAGATGCTGGTATCAATTTGCATTGGTCAAAGAATTCCGACAAGTTACATTGGACCCTGGGTGAAGAATACTTTACCAATGCGCTAACTGATCGTTTTACTTTCTTAGAAAATTCGGTTGATTCGGTACCCGCCATGGATACAGTTGGATTGGCTGTTGACCTTTCATTTAAAACAGATAAGCCTACTGGTAGAATTGCCTTTACCGGAGCAAGAATTATCACCATGGATGGGGATAAAATTATTGAAAATGGAACCATACTAATTCATGAGAATAAAATAGAAGCTATAGGATCTTCTGAGCTACTAATTCCTTCAGATGCTAAGGTATATGCCATGGAGGGTAAAACTATCATGCCTGGAATAGTGGATGTACATGCACATATTGGTGCTTTTAGATATGGATTGACACCACAGAAACATTGGCCATTCTATGCAAACTTGGCTTTTGGAGTAACTACAGCACATGATCCGTCTGCACATACAGAAACCGTATTCGCTCTATCGGAGATGGTGAAGTCTGGTAATCTGGTTGGACCTCGATTGTTCTCCACCGGATTTATCCTTTATGGTGCAGATTCTGATTCTAAAGCGGTCATCAATAATTTGGATGATGCGCGATCTGCCATTCGTAGAACTAAGGCATTTGGTGCCCTATCCGTTAAAAGTTATAATCAACCTAGAAGAGAACAAAGGCAACAGGTTATTCAAGCGGCAAGAGAGCAAAAGATCTTTGTGGTTCCAGAAGGAGGATCTACTTTTTACCACAATATGACCATGATAATGGATGGACATACTGGCGTTGAACACAATATTCCAGTAGCACCGGTATATAAAGATATAGAAGAGCTTTGGAGTGCAAGTAATACAGGATATACGCCTACGCTAATCGTAAATTATGGAGGTGTAAACGCGGAGTATTATTGGTATCAAAATACCAAGGTTTGGGAAAATGAGAAATTGTTGAGATACTACCCAAGGAGTATTATAGATGCCAGGTCTAGACATAGAACCATGATTCCACAGGAGGAATACGATAATGGTCATATTCTTGTGTCTAAAACCTGTAAGCAATTGTCTGATGCTGGTGTAAAGGTCAATTTAGGTGCACATGGGCAGTTACAGGGCCTTGGAGCGCATTGGGAATTATGGAGTCTTGCACAAGGTGGAATGACGCCAATGGAAGCCTTACAAGCTGCAACCATCAATGGAGCCTACTATATTGGTATGCAAAATGAAATAGGTTCACTGGAAAAAGGAAAATTGGCCGATTTAATCATCATGGATAAAAATCCATTGGATAATATTAGAAATACGGAGAGTATACGCTATACCATGGTGAATGGTAGATTGTATGATACAGCAACCATGCATGAAATTGGAAACCATCCTAAGGAGAGATCCAGGTTCTACTGGGAAAATTCATCGCATAATGGTGCTTTCCCTTGGCATGAAGAAAGCAATGGATTCATGTATCAAGGGTGTGGTTGCAGGCATTAATATGTAAACTTTATGATTAGTTAAAAGGTGAAAGGTGAATGGGTTAAATCTCATTTCTTTTCACCTTTTTCATTTCTATATCCCCTATTTTTTAATAAATTAGATAACTCAAACTAATAATAATACAATAATTATGAAAAATGTATACTGCCTACTATTGGTGCTAATGCTACCTATGGCTATTTCTGCGCAAAATTACGCCCCTTTTCCGTATGATTCTGTATTCTTTGAATCCTCCATTCCAAATAGTGATATGATGCCGGTTGTAAAGGTTGCTCCAAATAGCAATGTATTACAGGATATCAACCCAGTGCCTAGTTTAGCCATTGTAACAGCTGATGCCCAGTTTGATGCTGTGCAGGTATATTCTGCCTCCAAACAATGGTTAGGGATTCAAGTCCTAAATGAGGATTCCTTGTATTTTAAATCCAATTTCAAGAAGTTGAATGTAATAGATGATTTGGACACTATTTTTATTGATTTAAAGGCTAATTTGAATGATAAGGATACCTTCAATTTCGTTGATCATTTGTATCATCCAGATGATACCATGTATGTAGAGATTAGTTATGATTCATTGATCGAATCCTTGGAGGACACGATAAAAGAATACAGCTTTCAAATATTAGATAGCAGCTATGCCCCTATTAACTTGTTTACATATTATATGTATTATTTAGATACTACTATTTACAATTTAAATAACATAGTATTTCAAATTTCAAAACACAATGGAATTTTGAAAAGTCCCGATTTAGCATTTTTCCCATATTGTAAACAGTATAGCTTAAAAGGCTCCATAAAGGACCTATTGGATCTAAGTACCTCTCATTTTGATAAAGTCTTCAAAATGGATGTTGGAGATGAAATTCATACAAGGAAATACAATAGTTCAATGGGGAATAATACCTGGAATCGATATGCTAAAAAAAGGATTTGTATACAACAGGTTTATGACAGTATTGAACAGACCTATATTACTAATTTTGATGTTTGGGAAAGATATGACAAAGCTGTTTATAATTTTCAAAACAACACATCGGATTCAACTTTTGTTTATTCCAGCTTTGAACAGATTATAGATATTGTAAATGAAAGTGATTTTGACAACTTAAATCAAATGGTACCAACTGGAATGGAATTTAATTATTCAAGTTGGGCTAATCGAGGGTATTTCTTACAATCTAACCTAAAAACATTGATGTATTACGAAGTGTATATGCATTTACACTATGCCGATACGATTCATATTTGGGGATTATACGATGGTGGTCAATACCAGAAACATTATAATTTCGGGGAAGGAATTGAATATTTTGATCATACAGATGTTTGGGGAGCTAATTATTATAAACCTGTGTACGTCTCCACTTCTGACACCACATGGGGAACGCCCTATTCAGATGACTTCTTAGATATCGTTGAAAATAGTACTGTTGAGGTAGAATTCTTTATTCAGGAGAACAAGATCATCCTTCCTGCTAATCACGAATACCAAGATTTCAGAATCTATGATATCACTGGTAAGTTAATGGATTACTATCCATCATCCAGTATTTCGGAAGCAATAGATATCTCAAAATATAAACATGGGACCTATATTCTAATTGGATATGATGGCAAGTCAGCCAAGCATTTCAAATTTGTTAAACATTAAATAGCTATAATATGAAAAAGTTATGCTGTTTAATCATTACTACATTTTTTCCAATGCTACTTTTGGGGCAAGACTACGCCCCTTTTCCGTATGATTCTGTCTTTTTTGAGTCATCTGTACCTAATAGTGATTTGATGCCTGTGGTGAAGCATCCAACGTACCCAAATGCGTTTGAAACTGTCAATGTCAAACCAAATTTATCAAAGATAGCGAAAGGAATTAATTGGGTTTATGATGTCAATTATTACATGCAAGGTAGGCATTGGATGGGTTTTGATATAAAGGTGCAAGATGTGTTATATTTTTATACCGGTATTTATACAAGTGATGACGACTATTATTCAGGACCAATACCAATAGATTTAAATAAAAACATGCTAGAAAAGGATACAATTTCCTTTTTTGAGCCATTGAGGCATTTTGGAGATACATTCTACCTGGAAATTCAATATGATAGTTTGATCGAAAATATGATTGATACTATTAAGCAGTATAGCTTTCAGGTATTGGATAGTAATTATTTACCAATTGATCTTGAACTAGGTTATAATTTAGATACACTTCATTATAATATAAATAATCAAATATTTCAAATATCTAAAAATAACGGAATATTGAAAAGTCCAGATTTTGCCTATTTCCCAAGTACAGCGCAATACACATTTAAAGGGAAGATCAAAGATATTCTCAATATTGAAACGGATCATTTTCATAAGGTTTTTGATTTGGAGGTCGGAGACGAAATCCATACAAGAACGTTCGGAAGTGCAGATATAGGAAGAACCTTTAATAGATATTCCAGAAAAATAGTGTGTACAGATCAAGAATTTGACAGTACAAACAATGCCTATTATACAAATTATGATATTTGGACTAGATACGATAAAAGTGTCTTTAGTTATATAACCATGACTGCAGATTCCGGCTTTGTTTATTCTCAGTTCGAAGAAATAATTGATACGGTATATCTAGATGATTATGAAGATTTAAATGTTAAAATCCCTAATGGATTTGGTTCAACCAATGATTATAATAGCCGCGGATTTTTCTATAGAGATGAGTCAGAAACCTTGATTTATTTTGAAGAATATGTCTTTATTTTTGTGAGTGATGGCTATATAGAAATGGTACCTATAGCCGATGGAGGACAAGAAATGGATTATTACCCATTTGGATTAGCACATAAATTTTGGGATAATAGGACCGTATGGGGGGAGGCATATTCCAAGCCTATCTATGTATCAACTACAGACACAACCTGGGGAACCCCTTATTCAGATGATTTCCTGGATCTTGTTGAAAATAGTTCAGTTGAGGTAGTATTCTTTATTCAGGAGAACAAGATCATCCTTCCTGCTAATCACGAATACCAAGATTTCAGAATCTATGATATCACTGGTAAGTTAATGGATTACTATCTTTCATCCAGTATTTCGGAAGCAATAGATATCTCAAAATATACCCATGGTACCTATATCCTTATTGGCTACGATGGTACTTCTGCCAAGTATTTCAAATTTATCAGATAAACAAAAAGGACCATTGTACAATGGTCCTTTTTTTATTTAGGTATCAAGTCTCTGAAATAGAATCCTGATAATTTTGGTGCGTCTTCTTTTTTGAAACAGTTATCATCCGGATCTTTTGGAGCTTTATAGGCTTTGAAAACCAATTCTCCCAATTCGAATTCAACTGGCTTTTTAAAAATAGGTCCATCAAAAACGAAGGTATGGAATTCTCCATTTTCTCCACAAGGGTCAACTCCAGTAGGAAGATCCTTAATAAAGTCCTTGTCAATAACCCTACCTGCAAATTCTTCAGGTAATAGATCAGCATTGACACATACCAGAATCGTTTTGAATCCAAGATCAATAAATTCATTCAACAAGTCTGTAGTATCACCTTTCCATAAAGGGAAATGAGCTTTCATGCCTACGGTAGCCAATTGCTTTTCTCGGTAGATTTTTAGGTCCTCTAAGAAGATATCCCCAAAAATACTAGTGGTAATGCCTTCTTGCTTAAAATTCCCCATAACCTCCTTCATGATATTGTCATAACTAGACATAGATGGCATTTCTGGTAGGCGAATCTCAGTTAATGGGATTCCGATGGCCTCTGCCTGAGATTTCAACAATTGACTACGAACACCATGCATTGATATGCGGTCAAACTCTTCACTGAGGGTAGTGACTAAAGTCTGAACCTCATGGGTATTGGATTGTAATATTTTATAGAGCGCTAATGAACTATCCTTTCCTCCACTCCAGTTGAATATACTTTTTATCATAGCTTATTTTAGGGAACTATAATTGCCTTAGAAAGGACCAAACTTAACCAATAGATATCGAATAGGAAATGGAATAGCGGCTTTTTAATTATAGCCTAAAATCAAAAAGAGCCTAACAGTTGGACTGCCAGGCTCTTTTCGAATTGTTCTCTAAACTATATTATTTCAGCATCTCTTTATATTTGTCCTTATAGGAAAATATCATAACGATATTTAAAATCAAGAAAATTGATCCCATCATAATTCCGGCTGGATCAAATGCCAAATGGTATAATACCGCATTGATAGATACAGACATAAGGATAACCATCATAAGGGCTGCATATTTATTAAATAATAGGGTTAAACCTGCAACCGCTTCAACAATACCCACTAAATACATAGTGTTTGAGGCAGTCAATTCTTTCCAATATCCCCAAGCTGCTTCTGGTGCCGGTGGTGGCTCCATAAAGTGGAATAATTTATTCAATCCAAAGAATAAAAGGCCAATTGCAAAGAGGTATCTAAGTACCATTAAAATTTTAGAACTCATAAGAATGTAATTTTGGTTTCCTCTAATATATAAAAAAATACATAAATCTTTTAATCTATAACAACTATTAGGTATTGTAGATTAAGGAATTAGGTGAATCTATATAGAAATTAACATAACGAGAGCTAAAACGAAGATTTAAATTTATACTCAATCATATTCCATATACGGCGATTTTCACCAATTATATGGACACATGATTTTAGGGTATAAAGCCTTATAATTCCATGGGAACTTCCATCAATAAAAGTTCAGCATTTGTATTGGCATGGATAATACAATGATCGACATCCCAGATTCCAAAACCATCTCTTTTATTTAAAGCTTGATCAAAAATGGTAACATCCCCATCCAATACAAATACATATAGCCCATTTCCTTTGCGCTTAAACTGGTATTCCAAATTTTTTCCTTCATCCATATCAGATCTGAAAAACCATGCATCTTGATGTATTGAAACACCGGAATCATCCGTTTCTGGAGAAACAATTTGTTCAATTTTATTCTTTCGGTTTTCTGGGTTAAGACCAATTTGATCATACCTGGGAGGTACACTTTTCTTATTAGGGAACACCCAAATTTGAAGAAATTCTGTTTTACTATCCTGGTGATGGTTGTATTCAGAATGCATCAACCCGGTACCGGCAGACATTATTTGAACATCGTTTTCCTGAATAACATAATTATTACCCATGCTATCGGAATGTTCAAGAGCGCCCTTTAGTGCAATAGATACAATTTCCATATTGTCGTGCGGATGCATGCCAAATCCTTTTCCTCCCTGAATGATATCATCATTCAATACTCTTAAGGCTCCAAAATGCATTCTTTCCGGATCTCTATACTCCGCAAAGCTAAATGAGTGATGTGACTCCAGCCAACCGTGATTTGCATATCCCCTGGTAGCTGATCTATGTAATACTGTTTTCATTATTCCTCAATGCTTTTAAATTTATTTAAAGAAATTTCCTTTTATACAAAAAAAAACAGCCGCCTATCTTTTATAATAAACGACTGTTTCAAATACAGAACCAATAACACATAAGCCTATCGCAATTATCAAGCCAACTTTTCCTTGGAATACATAATTAATGATAATTAAGCTTTTCATGTAGGGTAATTTATCTTTAACAAAAGTTAAACTTTAGCGATTTTCTTCAAATTCGTACATTCTGCACAGAACTCATCAAACAAACAGTAAAAACTTACCATCTTTTCTCTCAGATTACTATTGTGTGCAAATGATTCATTGGTTACGATATGATCCTTATTATCCGTTTTACTCATAATGGAATCTACATTCCTTATTTTACTCAGTAAATCGTTGATCACTACACGTTGTCTCGTTAAATTATGTTTAAGGTGCTCCAACTGTCTAAATTTACTTCTTGGCAGTTTAGGCAATACCTTTTCTTCGATCTCTAGTGAAAAGGTTTTAACCTTCTTTTCAGACCTCAGAAGAAAAACTTTCCATTCTTGATGCTCCTTATGAATGTGTTCAAAAGTGTGTTCGTTTTCCATGGCAAAAATGTTAGATACTCATTAATCGTTAATGAGAAATAGTTATTAGCCAATACTTTATTTAAGTATTCTATTTTAAATTAATTGTTAAAAATAATAATCAATGTGGATACTGAATTGGTGGCTGTAGGATCACAATTCTCTCAACCCTTATTGAGTGGCTAACTAAATATACAAAATTTAAGTATTAAAACATTATTATAATGCATTTTAAAATTGTTATAAATACTAAAAAGAACAGCCATCTATTGCTAAATGGCTGCCTTTCTAAAATACAGAACCAACTAACTAAATAAATCTGTATAATTAGATTTTTACCAGAAATGAATTACTCAATCGCCTGGACCAAAACCATTGTCAAATTGGATATTCAAAAGTGTTTGCATTTCAAACATTTCTCCGACGGGCTTACCAAACTTATCCGAATGGTATAATTCTTTGATAACTGGTATTAATATATTTTCTACAGTGTCATATTTCAACTGAACCAATATGTTGGGCTCAGAGATTCCTATCTTCTGAATAGAGTATAAATACTGGTCTACAAGATTAGTTCTTGGATTGATATAGAATATGTACACCGTTGGATCATTTGTAACTAAGGTAGGCTTATAGCTCATTTTTATTAAATTATAGGATATCGCGTTAACTTTTCGTCTACCCCAATTTTCCAATAAAAATTGATCCTCATTTAATCGAAACAATAAGGTGAAATTATATAAGTTGGAATGTCTAGTTTCCTTTGCGGACAACAAATACCTTTGATCTAAAATTTGTTCATCGGTAAAGAAAAGATTGGCCTCATTATCCATTAATTCTTGATGGATACTTTGATTTATATTTGGAAATACTTCCCAATTATGCACATAATATGTACCTGAAGAATAGCCTTCTTTGAATATAAACTTTTCAATAGAAATATCTTTTTTACCGGTTCGGATATGCTCTCTGATAAATTCAAATTGAACATCCTTTTTATTGATTAAGGCTTCTGCTCCCCCTAGTGTTTTGACAACGGTTTGTGCTAGCCCATAAGCATCATTTAGTTGTGCACCGTAGGACCTTACTCCATTAGTTAAATCTTGATTATTTTCAATAGCTTCACCACCAATAACTCTGTCAATATTATCATTATAACATCCAACAGTAAAAGTGCTTAAAAAAATTATAAGCAACACGCATCCGTAAGAACCTATAGCACTTAACTTAATTTTAGGAAATAGGCGTCTTATTACAACACAGCTTCTATTTAATATTGCTTTTTTCATTCCATTAACTACCCTTAATCTACATATATGAATCAATTTCAATAAGGTATATCGCTACAATTCACTATATGTTTACACACTAAGTTAGTTAATATTTTTTATATGCAACTCTTTGATAGTAAGTATTTAAGGTAGATTGATTAAAGAAATAATTTTGGTTATATTCAAAAAAATAGCCACTTAGTTTAAAACTAAGTGGCTACAAATAAATACAAACTGTGTAATCCTAAAACTATAGGTTATCTAATTTTGTCTTAATGATTTTGAAGTTTGGCATATCTTCCAACTTATAGTATACCTCTTTCAAAACAGTCAAGATTTCACGATTATCAGGTTCTATTTCTATTGCCTTTTCCATGTAAGGAATTAGCTCTCTGAAAATATCGTTACGCTGTGCTTTTAACTTCTTACTTTTTGCAACCTCTTTTGAAGAGAATCCCAATTCATTCATTTGAGCAGTCAAATCATTGGTTCTATCCAGGTATAAAGCTGCTAGGTTATTATACGCATCAAAGTAATCTGGTTTAATTTCAATAGCCTTTAGATAAGCTGCTTTAGCATTATCATTATCATCCATCTCTTTGTAAGTAGATCCTAAGTTAAAGTGTAGAACTGCTAATTCAGGATTAATGGCGATGGCTTGTTGTAAACTTTCCAATAGTTTATCAAATTGCTTTCTGGCAATATAATAGTTTACTTCTTCAAGAACGATATCTTGAGAATTAGGACATTTTACACGAGCATCATTGATGGCTGCGAATAATTTATCTTCATCTGCTAAGGCATTATATGCTCCAATCTTATACAAATGGTATTGATCATTTGTATCATCAATCGTCAATAATTTATCCGAGATCGTAATTACTTGATCCCAAACCTGACCATTCTTGGCAGCGATATATCCGTTTACGATAGTAGCTGTATCAATTACCTGAGTTAGGTTCTCATTAATAGAAGCTGCCTTCATAAAATGGGTTGCAGAAGTCGCAAAGTCATTTTGATCGAAAGCTTTGATTGCTAACTTTCTATACAAGTGTAAAATACTTGAAACACCTTGTTTAGATTTTTTCTCGTTGTATGAATTATCAAGAGACAATTCCTTTTGGTACGATGCAAGCGCTGTTTCCAACGTTACTATGTTGGTGTCCAACTTTCTTTTGAAAATGTTTTGGTAAATAACACCTCTATTATACCAAAACTTAGAAAGATCCTTAGCTTTTAGCGTTCCACCTCCCATAAGTTTATCGTAAGATTGGTCGATGTATTTTTTAGCCTCTGGGAAACGTTTTTTGTCCGCACTCATAATGGCTGCTGTCAAGTCAGGTTTCTGAGCAAAAGCTGGTTTTGCGGCTCCTAAAATTGCAACTAAGGCAATGCTTTTATAAATCGTTTTCATAATTATAGTTCAATCGGTCTATTTCTAGTTATTTTCTTCTTCGGTATTCGTTGGGGCACCATCTTGCTCCATGTTTACTGTCAATTCGTTCATTTCATCTTCAGCACCTTCTTCCAATTCAATTTTTGCTACTGCAGCAATTGAATCTTTTCCTTTTAACTGAATTAGTCGAACACCTTGGGTAGCTCTACCCATAACTCTAAGGTCCTTAACAGCCATTCTAATGGTAACTCCAGAACGATTGATGATCATTAAATCATCAGTATCTTTTACATTCTTTATAGCAATCAAATCACCAGTCTTTTCACTAATGGTAAGTGTTTTAACACCTTTACCACCACGATTGGTCATACGGTAATCTGAAATTATAGAACGTTTACCATATCCGTTTTCAGATACAACAAGTGTACTAGTCTCCGTGTCATCAACACAAATCATACCAATCACCTCGTCATTTTCATGAGCAAGTGAGATACCACGAACCCCCATAGAAGTTCTTCCCATTGGTCGACACTTCTCTTCTTCGAATCGAATAGCTTTACCAGATTTCAAAGCCATCATTATTTGACTGTTACCAGTCGTTAATTTAGCTTCTAATAATTGATCTCCTTCTCGAATGGTAATTGCATTGATTCCATTTTGTCTAGGGCGAGAATATGCCTCTAAAGAAGTCTTCTTAATATTACCCTTCTTCGTACACATCACTATATAGTGATTGTTTACATACTCTTCATCTTTGATATCGTTGACGTTTAGATACGCCTTTACCTTATCATCCGATGGAATTGCTATCAGGTTTTGGATGGCTCTACCTTTAGAAGTCTTACCTCCTTCTGGAATTTCAAATACTCTTAACCAGAAGCATCTACCTTGTTCCGTAAAGAACAACATATAGTTGTGGTTGGTTGCTACAAATATATGTTCGATAAAGTCTTTTTCTCTTGTCGTTACACCTTTGTGTCCTACTCCTCCTCTATTCTGAGTTTTGTATTCTGCCAATGGTGTACGTTTGATATATCCAGCATGTGAAATAGTAATAACTACTTCCTCATCTGGAATCATATCCTCAATACTGAATTCACCACCTGCGTATTCTATTTGAGTTCTTCTTTCATCACCATATTTTTCTTTAACCTCAAGCATTTCATCTTTGATAATTTTCATTCTCAAAGGTTCATTACTTAAAATATCTTTCAATTCGGTGATTTCTTTCATCAACTCTGCATGCTCTTCTTTGATCTTCTCACTTTCAAGACCCGTTAATTTTTGAAGACGCATATCCAAGATAGCTCTAGCTTGGATTTCGGTTAAATTAAATCTTGAAATTAAGCCGTTTCTTGCTTCTTCAGGATTCTTTGAACCTCTAATAAGTGCAATTACCTCATCAAGATTTTCAAGCGCAATAAGCAGTCCTTCTAGAACATGTGCTCTCTTTTCTGCTTGCTCAAGTTCAAACTGAGTTCTTCTAACAACAACTTCATGCCTATGTTCAACGAAATAATGAATCATTTCGCGAACATTCAATAACATCGGTCTTCCGTTAACAAGAGCAATATTATTTACACTAAAGCTGGATTGAAGCTGAGTATATTTGTACAGTTGATTTAATACAACATTTGGTATTGCGTCACGTTTCAAAATATAAACGATACGCATTCCTTTTCTATCCGATTCATCACGGATATCTGCAATTCCTTCAATTTTCTTATCATTGATAAGTTCTGCAGTCTTACGGATCATATCCGCTTTATTAACCATGAAAGGAATTTCTTCAACTATAATATAGTCACGGTCATTCTTTTCTTCGACACGAGCTTTTGCACGCATTACTACTCGTCCTTTTCCGGTCGTTAAAGCATCCTTTACACCTTCATATCCGTAAATAATACCACCTGTTGGGAAATCCGGAGCTTTTACATGCTCTATTATTTCCTCTACAGTAATATCTTTATTATCTATATAAGCTATAATACCGTTAACAACTTCTGTTAAGTTGTGTGGAGGCATATTAGTTGCCATACCTACTGCAATACCTGAAGCCCCATTAATCAACAGGTTTGGTATTCTTGTAGGAAGCACTTTAGGTTCCTTTAAGGAGTCATCAAAGTTCAGTTGGTGATCAACTGTGTTCTTATCGATGTCAATCAAAATGTCCTCAGAAATCTTGCGAAGTCTAGCCTCCGTATAACGCATTGCTGCCGGGCTATCACCATCAATAGATCCAAAGTTCCCTTGACCATCTACCAACATATATCTTAGCGACCAATTCTGAGCCATACGAACCATAGAGTCATAAACAGAACTATCACCATGTGGGTGATACTTACCTAAAACTTCCCCAACAATTCTGGCGGATTTCTTATAGGCTCTATTTGACATTACTCCTAATTCATACATTCCGTATAAAACACGTCTATGTACTGGCTTCATTCCATCTCTAACATCGGGTAAAGCTCTGGAAACGATTACAGACATCGAATAATCGATGTAAGCACTCTTCATTTCCTCCTCAATATTGATTTGTATGATATTTTCTCCTTGGGACATTTATTCGAATTTTCGTTATCTACTTGAACTCACGAATATACTATATTTGGATAAAGTCTACTAATTTTCATTTTGCTTTTTTAAGCATATTTTTAATCCTTTTCTACAATTATTTTACAAACAAAGTATTACCCCTTCAAATATTTCAAAAATTCCTTAGAATTGACCTTGATAGCCTTTAAAAAACATTGGTCTATAATAATTTACTCTCCATCATATTTGCAGCCTAATAAATTTAGTTAGTATCTTTAGCTCTTCAAGCTAATTCTCTAATTCAATTGTATATTGGCTTTTTACTTAAAACCTAAATTTTAAACTACTCAATAAGAACGTGTATGAAAACGAATCTATTCGCACTATTATCAGGACTAATGCTTTTATTATTTTCATGTAAATCTTTAGAAAAGTCAGCTAAGGTAAGTGATGAAATTAGTAATAAACCAAATGTAGAGCGAATTGAAACCATTTTATATGTTTCGCCTAGGTTTGGTGATTGCCATGATGGATCAGAAGGAAAGTGTCTATATGTTCGCCAATTTGCGAATGAAGAGTGGATAGCAATAAGAGAAATATCAGAGAATTTTGATTATAGACCTGGATTTGAACATAGAATAAAGGTACATATGAATTCAGATTATACCGATATAAATTATGTGGAAACACTAACACTTAAAAATCCCCTTAGAAAGGAAGGAATTACTGATTTAAATGATGTTTGGAGCCTCTTTTTGATGAAGGATCAAAAAATGGAATTGTCTAAGGAGGATGCCCCTACCCTTATTTTTAATACAGAAGCGCATAGCTTAACAGGTAAAAGCTTTTGTACTGAATTGGTAGGAATGTTTAATGCAGAAAATCCTAATCATATAGAAATTCAAGCAGAAGGTATAGCCGCACTTGAATGTAATCAAGAACTAGAAAATTTTGAAGGTTATTTATTGCACTGCTTATCTTCAGCAAATGCATTTAGGATAGAAAACGAAATACTCTACTTATATATTGGTGAAGATATGTTACTTGGTTTTAAGAAATTGTATTAAAAAAAATAACCCATTTTTAGCCAAAAAAGGCTTTAGCCCTTTGAAATTTAAAATTTCAAAGGGCTTTTTTTTGTCTTTTTATTTAAGCTTTAAAGCTCTTATATATTGGTGTCTACGGTAATTCCACTTCTTCGTTAACAGATTATAACATATAATTTATAGTACTTTGTATTGCATAGTACCATGGAAAAGATATATATTTGCATAACAAACTACTATATGAATGTTTTATCCAGATAATAAAAGGAGATTATGAAAATTGAAAACACCAAGGCGCAAATGCGAAAAGGAGTTTTGGAATTTTGTATTCTTTCCATACTTAAAAACGGAGATGCTTATGCCTCCGACATCATTGCTCAACTGAAAGATGCAAAGATGATAGTTGTTGAAGGAACACTTTATCCTCTACTTACTCGATTGAAAAATGCGGATTTATTGGTCTATAGATGGGAGGAATCTACATCAGGACCTCCCAGAAAGTATTATACAATATCAGGAAAAGGCGAAAGCTTCCTAAATGAACTGCACGATACCTGGGATAACCTAGTTAATGCTGTTAAGCTTACCACTAAAAAAAACCAGAGCGATGAATAAGACGATCAATATAAATTTAGCAGGTTTCATCTTCCATATGGATGAACAAGCCTTTTTCGAGCTAAAGAAATACCTTGATACCATATCGGGTTTTTATACTGAGCGAGAAGGAAAAGCTGAGATCATACAAGATATTGAAGCAAGGATAGCAGAATTATTTAATGAGAAAAATAAAGATGTTATCACTATTCAGGATGTGGAAGAGGTAATTATTATTATGGGTAAACCTGAAGATTATCTTCAAGAGGAAGAACTTGAAGGTGATACCTACTCCAATGAATATGATGAAAAACCTAAACATCCAAAACGATTTTTTAGACATCCTCAGGAAAAGATAATTGGAGGTGTTTGTGGTGGTGCCGGAGCATATTTCAACATTGATCCATTATGGATTCGTTTGGGATTCGTATTTGGTGTACTACTATGGGGCCTATCTCCCTTAGTCTATCTATTGTTATGGCTGATTATCCCTGAAGCAAAGACGAGATCTGAAAAATTACAAATGCAAGGTGAGCCTATAAATATTGATAATATCAGTAAGGCTATTAAAGAAGAAATCAGTGAATTGAATGATAACATAAAAGATTCTGGCTTCGAGGACAAGATCAAAAATTTTATAAAAGGCATCCTTAATTTTATTAAATCCGTCTTCAGATTTATATTCAAGTTTATAGGTGGATTATTTGGGGTGTTTTTATTTATAATCGGGCTATCCATGTTTATAGGATTAATAGCACTATTAATAGGAGCACCCGCTTTTATTATAAGTAGCAATGATGATTTCCTTTTCAACATGGCTGATTTGTCGTTGATGTCTGATATTTATGCTTATTCTACACTACAAATCATCTTGTTTTCAGGAGGGGTAATACTAGGATTGTTAGCTCCTGCTTTCTTACTAATTTATTTGGGACTTAGACTGCTTTCGAATATTGCAACCTTACCTAAAATAACCATTATCTCAGCCATTGTAGTTTCATTTATTGGGCTTTTTATGTTCGGTGCCTCGGCAATAATTCATGATCACAACTTAAATAGTGACTATGATCTATCAGAGCCAATATTAATGGAGGCTTTGAAATCTGACACTATTTACTTAGAGGTGGATAATAGTTTCATTGCAAAACATAATTTGATTAATAAGTTTTCTATGAATGAGGACACCTATTATTTGAATAGGGTTCATTTAGAAATTTCTGAAAGTAAACAGTCCTCAGAACCTTATCTGGAACTTGTCAAATCGGCTAACGGTCCAAATAGAATTTCAGCAAGGGATAATGCTGAGAATATTAGTTTTGCTATTAAAGGAGATTCCACTACCCTATTTATTCCTAATAATATCGGTCTTTCTATGGATACAAAATATAGGAAACAGGGAGTCTTGGTGAATTTGGCTATACCGCAGGGTAAAACAATTTACTTGAATAATTCTCTGGATTATTTACATCAGGTTATCATAAACAATTGTTACTGGTGTCATAATACCTTAGGAAACTATTATACCATGACTTCCGATGGATTGAAATGTCTAGATTGTATTAACGATTAGCAAAATGTGGGTTTTGCGTAACACTTTATCTGGCTTCTGGTTTGGTCAGATAAAGTGTTAATTAAAACTAGTGCTATGGAGAAAAAAAGAATTTTTGGCTGCTGTGCCTATCTGTCTCAACGTTACGGTATTGACTTATCGTTTCTAAGATCAATATTTTTACTACTAGGCCTTTTTGGTATTGGTATTCTTATTTACATGACTATTTCATTTATATTTATAAAAAATAAATGGATATTACAGCATGTGGAGAAATCGAATCCCAATCCTATTTAAAGTATATATACTCTTATTACCTATTGCTCTACTTGGGCAAGATATCCCATCCGACAAAGAGATCATATTTACAGATTTTAAATTTTCTAAGGATCAGGATAGTTTATTCTTTGATCAAACAATATTGATCAAGACACCAGTCAACAAGTCCCATTTAATATTCAATTTTGAAACCTATAATGCACTTTCCCAAAATCTAACAAAAGACGCAATTTCTTTTCTTACTGCTGTAGAAATAGATCATATTCAGCAAGATATTCCCGATAATAGTTTTTATGCCTTACCGATTCCAATAGGGAGTAGTGAAATACATATAAGCGGGTACTATTTGTTCGATAAGAAAGAGGATATAATTGAGATCAATCAAAAATATATCCCACAACTAGGGCAAATGGATACAAGGCCAGGAGCTTTAAGAGATTATTTAGATTTTGACTTGCCTCTTGAAGTACCTGTTCAATTATCTATTCGTTGTAATTCTGGATATGGAATTAACGGGGATCCCATATCAATGGATAACTCATATTCCTTTGCTAATTATTATCATGGGCCAATTTATATACATGCCCTGGATGATTTTTTTAATTCAGTTGTTCAGATAGACGATGAAACGTACCACCTGAATATTATTGGTCCGAAATGGCAAGTGGACCCATTTAAATTTGAGCAGATACAACGGTTGATTGTTTGGATGCATGAGCATTATGGAGAACCACAAAATCATGAAATAGTATTAAGCATTGCCGATTTCAACCAATCCGTTTTTACTAAGAATGGATTTAAGTATTTTAATAAATATCTTAATTTTCAATTAATCGAGAAGCTATCCAAGCACTGGATAAAATCTATTGATTTTAAAAATCCACATGATTACTCCTGGTTCCGAAATGGATTTTCGCGCTACAACCAGTGGCTATTTATGGAAGAGTTTAATGTCGATACGCACTTCTTGTTTCCAGAACAAACCCATCCTGTTTCCAGATTTTTCGACTTACAAGATTTAGATTTTAAAAGCATTCTGTTGTATGAATATTGGATGAATGCCATTGTAAGAGAGGATATCGCTCTAGATAATGATATCAAAGTCTTTAGTAAATTGAATTATACGACCCTTACCTATGCTAAGTCCGGAATGCTCCTTAAGCATCTTGATGCTTCCAGCCCTTCTGGATCCTTTGATACATTCATTAGATCAATAATCGCTGCAACAAGAAAAGTAGATATCACTAAATCTATACACCGTGAATTTGGACCTACTAGTAAATGGTGGAATGGCGCTATCCAGGGAGAACCTAGTTACGATGATTATTATATTACTAAGAGTACGGTAAATGGTGACTCACTCAGCATAGTAATGAAGAATTCCGGAAAGGGTGAATATCCAGTAAAAGTTCGGTTAACTGGCAATCTTGGTGAAAAAGATGTTTGGCTGCCTAGTTTTAAAGGGGATACTACAATAATAGTTAAGAATGAACATTGGCACCATATTGAATTAGATCCGAATGGGACATTATTAGAAATTAATAAGAGAAATAATTCACATAAGGTAGATAGCTGGACTTCCTTTCAAAACCTTGGTAAAATACGTTTACAGCCTATGCTTAGCTTACATCATATTCGTAAAAGGCAGGTATTCCTATTTCCAAGTTTTAGATGGAATAACTACGATAAGTCCATCATTGGACTCTCTATCAATAACCGATCTTTTCCCTTGGTAAATACCAGTTATAGAATTATTCCAGAATTAAGTACGTCTACTGGTAAGCTAATTGGAAACGGTGGAATAAAAACCAATATTTATCCAAATAAAGGAATTTTTAAACGTATCGAAATAGCCGGGTACTTCAAGAAGAATCATTATGATTTTGATTTGGAAGTAAAACGCTATTCGGTTAATGTTAAACTCTTTTTACCCAAACTGCATACAGCTGATTCGCGTTTGAGATTTTTCAATTTAAAGAATGTAAGTATCTCTGCAGAGCAACCGAATGCTATAAATAACGCTCAACCAGAAGACTATACGGTAACATCCTTAGCGTATCATCAATCGAATAGAAAGGCCATTCGTCCAAGTTTCTGGAAGCTTGAATCACAATACAGTCCCTCCTTCTTTAAGTTACAGTCAGATTATTTATTTAAGTTCAATACGTTTACACAGAAAAAAAGAAATAGTCTACGATTCTATGTCGGAGGATTGTTTGAGTTGGATAAATCGCCAGAGGCAAATCCTTATTATTTAATTGGTTTAAGTAACTCGAATGATTATCTATTTGAAAATTTATTACTGGGTAGGTCGGATGAATCCGGTATATGGAGTCGTCAATTTTTTGTGGACGATGGTGGTTTCAAAACCCAAATGGAAACACCTGTAAGGGACTTTTTAATAGCAACAAATGTCCAATTGAACATTTGGAGAAACTTTGGACTGTACATGGACCTGGGAATCGCTGATGGCATATCAAAACCACTTCTATGGGACTCAGGTATCCGTTTGCAAATGATTGATGAATTTTTGGAAGTGTATTTCCCATTTAAAAGTTCAGAGAGTAATGAATTCAAGCAAGAAAGCTATCTGAGTTCTGTTCGATTTATTCTAAACATGGATGTGGACGACATGATATCAAAATTTAGAGCAAGTTTCTAATCCATATACAATCAAAACTATTGAAAAAGAAGGAGGCTATCTTTTTCAGCCGCAAATTAAATTTTTATCTTTGGCGACTATTAGAATAGGCTATTGCTAAGCCCTATTTACAATTGGTTTTCGTATTGCTGAAATGCAATTGATACCATCCATTTAAAAAATGAAAACGATCCTATGAAATTTCATCTGGAAAAAAGCGATCCTTTATCAAAAGCACGTGCAGGTTCTTTAACAACTGCACATGGAACAATTCAAACGCCAATATTTATGCCAGTTGGTACTGCTGGTACGGTAAAGGGAGTTCATCAGCATGAATTAAATAATGATACAAAAGCTCAAATTATTTTGGGAAATACCTATCATTTATATCTAAGACCAAAGTTACCGGTGATTCAAAATGCTGGTGGTTTACATAAGTTTATCAATTGGGATAAACCCTTGTTAACAGACAGTGGTGGTTATCAAGTGTATTCATTAGGTAATAACAGAAAGATTCATGAAACTGGAGTGACTTTCAAATCGCATATAGATGGTTCTGAGCATGTCTTTACACCCGAGTATGCAATGGACATCCAAAGAGTAATTGGAGCTGATATTATTATGGCTTTCGATGAATGTACGCCCTACCCATGTGACTATAGGTATGCAAAACGATCTATGCATATGACACATAGATGGTTGAAGCGTTGTTGTGATCGTTTTGATGAAACGGAAGGATTGTATGGATTCAATCAAACACTTTTCCCTATTGTTCAAGGAAGTACTTATAAAAACCTTAGACGACAGTCTGCAGAGGCAATAGCTTCATTTGAAAGAGAAGGTAATGCTATTGGAGGATTGTCTGTAGGTGAACCCGCAGAGGAAATGTATGCCATGACTGAGGTAGTAACAGAAGTTTTGCCTTGGGATAAGCCTAGATACCTTATGGGAGTAGGAACTCCAATAAATATTTTGGAAAACATAGCCCTGGGAATTGATATGTTCGATTGTGTAATGCCGACAAGGAATGCACGTAATGGCCAATTGTTTACCTCTGAAGGTATCATAAACATCAAAAATAAGAAATGGGAAGATGACTATTCTGCATTAGATCCAAACGGAACATCTTATGTGGATAGTGCCTACTCTAAAGCCTATGTAAAGCATTTGTTTAAAGCCAATGAAATGTTAGGTAAACAAATTGCTACATTACACAATATTCGCTTCTATCTTTGGTTAGTAGAACAGGCTAGAAATCATATTATTGCAGGAGATTTCTATGACTGGAAAAATATGATGGTTAAAAAACTAGGACAAAAACTATAAATTGAAGATTCTAGATAAATATATCCTAAAAAAGTTCTTGGTTACTTTTTTCTTTGCAATCACTATGATACTAATCATTAGTGTCGTTTTTGACGTGGTTGAGAAAATTGATGACTTTTATGAAAATAGTCCGCCTATATTTGATGTTATTTTCGTCTACTACAAAAACTTTTTGTTGAAATATGGGATTATGTTAAGCTCATTTTTCACCTTTATTTCGGTTATATTTTTCACTTCATCATTGGCAGGGAAATCAGAGATTGTTCCCATGTTTTGTTCTGGTATTAGTTTAAGAAGGTTGCTTCTACCCTATTTAATGGGAGCTTCCATTATTACAGGAATCACCTTTATTGGAATGCAGTGGTACTTACCCAATACCTCAAAATCTGCTTTGGATTTTGAAATGAGGTATCTGCGTAATAAAAAACCTTCCCGATTTTATACCATCCACAGGCAATTAAAGCCTAATCATTTTATTTTCTTTAAGAGCTATAATACCAAGAAGTATTCAGGGAATAATTTCACCTATGAAATCTTTAAGGGAAATGAGTTGGAAGAAAAACTATTTGCCTCAAGAATTGATTGGAATTCTGATTCCAGTAAATGGGAATTGAAAAATTGGTATACCAGAGATTATACCGAAAATGGAGAAATATTAGACGAAGGAAAAATAAAATTCCTGGATCTTGGTCTGAATCCTGAAGATATCGTTCACAAAGTACAGAGCGCAACATTGATGGACTATCAAGAGCTAAGTACATTTATAGATAGGGAAAAGTTCAGAGGCTCTGAAAATGTTCAATTCTATGAAATAGAATTTTATCAGCGAGGAGCATTTGCCTTTTCAAATATTATTCTGACCATTATTGCAGTTTGCATATCGGCTAGAAAGACCAGAGGTGGAATTGGAATCAATCTGGCTTTAGGCTTAGCCTTTATCATGATCTATGTAATGATGAGTCGAGTTGGGATAACCTTTGCTCAATATTCTGATTTCAATCCTATATTGGCTACTTGGTTGCCCAATATTATCTATGGATTGGCCACGGTTTACTTTTTTAGAAAAGCCCAGAAATAAGTATAAACTTGTATTAAGGCCATTCTGTTAGAATGGCCTTTTTTTTTGTTTCCTACAACAACGAAAGTTTTAGATAAGGCATGCTTTTTGAATAATGCAAATAACTTTCGTTATAGTTAATCAATGAGGTTGTCTATATGATTAACTATGGTAATATTAATTCAAATTTTATTGAATGAAACTTCCTAAATATAGTCTTCTTATATGCACTTCTACTGTACTTCTAACTTCTTGTATGGTGCAACCCAAACCCGTAGTTAAAATTGAAAGTGCTGAAGGGGAAATCTTTTGGTCCTATGGAAAGCAATTTGTTAGTGAGAAAAGAGACAATATCGAAGCTATTGTAGCATATGAAAAACAAAGAGGAACTGATCTCATTTTTGATGTAGAAATCATCAATAATTCATCAGACACGGTATTAATTTGCCCTGAGTCTTTCCATTATATTACGGACAAATTGAAGTCTTCAGATTCTATAAAAAAGGTATTTGCGTACGATCCGGAGGTCAGATTATTCAATATCGATAAAGCATTGTCAGTTCAACATGCTGAGAAAATAAACAGCAATAATACCACCTTTTTTGAAGGAGCATTGCAATTTGCAGTAGATGTCAGTCCAAAAACGGATGAAGAAAGAGAAGAGAACAGAATGAGAAAAGAAGATCGCGAAATTAGGCAGGATGAAGCAAAGGAATTTGCAGTTTCCCACATCAATTCTCTCAATGGATCAAGGAGGTATTGGGCAAATGAAGTACTGAGAAAGACAACATTGGTACCAGGTTATTCGGTATATGGAAAAGTGTTTATCCGTCGCAATATTGATGCAAAGAAATATCTCTTGAATATTCCAATTGGAGATAAAGTTTATGATTTCCGATATAACCAAAAAGTGGTCTACCCAGAATAATAAAAAAGGAGCATTATTGAATGCTCCTTTTTTATTACTATGCTTTAAATGCTAAGGTCATCTCTCTTTTTCCTGGGGGTCCAGGAACATTTTCAACACGAAAACCTAAGGATTTCAATCTTCTTTTAATAACGCCCTTAGCGCAGTAGGTAGTTAAAAACCCATCTGAATTTAGACAATCATACATTTTTTGAAAAATGGCTTCCTCCCACATTTCGGGTTGTTTTTCCGGAGCAAAAGCATCAAAGTAAATAATATCAAACAGTTCATTTGGCTCCCATTCTGCAAGTCCAATTTCATGCTTTTTTAACTGAAAAAATGGATGGATGTCCTGATACGATTCCCAATCGCACTGATGAATCTTGTTGAATATCGCCTTATAATCTTCTTCTTTCTCAGATATATGACTTGTAAAATTCAATTGCGCAATTATATCTTTAGACAAAGGGTATTTTTCCAAACTGGTATAAGATACCTCCATTTTATTGTCAAGAGCCTCCTTGGCAGTAAGCATCGTGTTTAAACCTGTTCCAAATCCAATTTCTAAAATGGAAAGCGCTGGTTTTTCCATTGCTTTATAAAACCCCATTTTGATAAAAACATGCATAGCCTCGTTCCAGGCACCATGTGTGGAATGGTAATTTTCATTCAAATCAGGCACGAATAGCGAATGTGAGCCATCGTCTGTTATGATAATTTTCTTCTCCATGTATTAGTCTAATACAAATCCATCTACCATAAAGGAATAAACCTTCTTAGGTGCAGTGATTTTTGCAATTTCCTCTTTGGACTTCCCAGCGTCTTCTGCAAAGTGCTTTAAATCCTCCACGCTTTGTTCTTCTAAACTAAGAACACCATGGAAAGTACCCATAGCTCCTGCTGAGTTTTTAGGCGCAAAAAATGCATAATCTTTAAATTTTACCCAAATTTGATTTTCACCAGAACCTTCTAAAGTCAACCAACAACCTTTCGATTGACAGACTTCTTTTATTTTTCCTTGGATTTTAACATCATAAACAGTTGCCTCAACAGCCTTCATATCCGTTAAAGTCTTAATAGCACCATCAACAGATACACTGTTGTCCTTTGTTATATTTTCACCAAAATGTTTTCCATCTTCGGATTTCATATGTTTATGTCCCTCGTGAGAATCATGATCATGTCCTTCATGTGATCCATGGTCATGCCCTTTGTGAGCGTCATGGTCATGCCCTTTGTGGGAATCCTGTTCGTTACCTTCATGTGATCCATGGTCATGCCCTTTGTGGGAATCCTGTTCGTTACCTTCATGTGATCCATGATCATGCCCTTTGTGAGAATCATGATCGTGACCTTTGTGGGATTCTTGTTCGTTACCTTCATGTGATCCATGATCATGCCCTTTGTGAGAATCATGATCGTGACCTTTGTGGGATTCTTGTTTTTGACTCTCGTGAGAATGCCCCTCGTGAGAGGTGGATGAATTATTTCCACATGAGATCAAACTTAGTGTTAAAGCAGCAACAAATATTTTTTTCATTTTGTAAATTTTAGTGATAGGTAAGTTACTATAGAATATTGCAACAATAAGGCTGTGTTGCCCATATTTTTGTTAATTTCAACAACAAATTTAATCATTTTACTATGGCATCAAAAAGTATTTTGAAAAAGGAATCGATGGATTTCCTTGAGTCCTATCTAAATAACTATTCCCCTACTGGTTTCGAATCAGAAGGTCAAAAACTATGGTTGAAGTATATCAAGCCATATATAGATACATATACGGTAGATACCTACGGTACTGTTGTTGGAATTATTAATCCAGAGGCTGAGTTTAAAGTTGTAATTGAAGCACATGCGGATGAAATTTCATGGTTTGTTCATTATATCACCAAAGAAGGATTTATTTATTTGAGAAGAAATGGTGGATCCGATCATCAAATAGCCCCTTCCAAAAGAGTTGTTATTCATACGGATAAAGGGCATGTGCCTGCAGTATTTGGTTGGCCAGCCATTCATACAAGAATGGGCGAAAAGACTGAAAAGGCGCCAAGTTTAGATACTATATTTTTGGATTGTGGAGCTGGTTCTGATGAGGAAGTAGCTAAAATGGGTATTCATGTTGGTTGTGTAGTGACCTATGAAGATCCATTTATGATTATGAATAAAAAATTGTTCGTTGGTCGTGCTTTGGATAATAGAATTGGTGGTTTTATGATTGCCGAAGTAGCACGTTTGCTTCATGAGAAAAAAGTAAAATTACCCTTCGGATTATATATTGTAAATGCCGTTCAAGAGGAAGTTGGATTAAGGGGTGCTCAAATGATTGCGGAGACCATTAAACCAAATGTTGCTATTGTGACCGATGTTTGTCATGATACGCACACGCCTATGATAGATAAAATCAAACAAGGTAGCCTTCAGATTTCTAAAGGACCTGTTTTAAGTTATGGTCCTTCTGTCCAAAATAATTTACTAAAGCTCATTATGGACACGGCTAAAGAAAAAAAGATTGCCTTCCAGCGTCTTGCTGCAAGTCGAGCTACCGGGACTGATACAGATGCTTTTGCCTTTTCAAATGGTGGTGTAGCATCAGCTCTGATATCTTTACCGTTGAGATATATGCATACAACAGTGGAAACCGCGCATAGAGAAGACGTTGAAAACTGTATAAAATTGATATTTGAAGCGCTGCAAAAAATCGAAAATAACCACGATTTTAGATATTTTTCTTAAATTTAAAAAGCCACTTATATGTAAGTGGCTTTTTTTTCTTAAACTTTCTAATATGAAATTAATTTATTTTCTAATGGGCATAGCCCTCTTTACGACATCATGTAGAAACGTATATTACATTCCAAACACTCCAAATGTTGTATTACCGGAGAAAAAGGGTGATGCTGAAATTACAGTTGGAGTTAGTGAAGGTATCGATTTACAAGCTTCCTATTCCCCAGTTAATAATATTGCAATAATGTATAATGCCAATTATTACGAATTAGAAAATGGTTCCAATGCCACTGAAATTGGTAGATTATCTGAATTTGGATTAGGTGCATATTTAACATCAAAAAGTAGTTCTTTACGACTATCGGTATTTAGTGGTTTTGGTAAACACACGTATGATGGAAGATATCAGACTAAAGGAGATTTTTCAGATTTAGAAGCGGATAAAAGTTTTTTTCAGGTAAACCTTGGTTCTAAAGGCAATTGGTTTGAATATGCACTCTTTTATAGACTGTCAAAACTACATTATACAAAAGTACAATATGGAGTTGATGGAGAGGTAAGTGTAGGTGATAGGGAATATCTCGATTATCTGGCTATAATACGAGATATTGAATATTCGACAACTGGTATAATGATAGGATTTGGGGGGGAGCAATTTAAATTTCAATTTAATGCATCAGTAAAGAATAGAACTACTGATATGCCATCTTTCGATGGTACAGAGTTATTCCCTTATAGAATTGGAACAGTTTTATCCTATAACTTTAATACTGGAAAACTCCTAAAGCAAGGTAAATCAGATTTACCAAAGCAAAATATATGGGGAAATTAAACGTATTTAATAGTCTATCGAATTGATATTTTTCGTAATTTCTAAAGGCCTTAAATTATAGTGTCATGCAATGGTTTAATCCCTTATTTCTAATACCAGTCATTTGTGGGCCGATTTTTATTTTGGCAGGTATTCTCCTGATAAAATTCCCACCTAAAGACATCAATGGATTGTACGGATATAGAACAAATTCCTCCATGCAGTCTAAAGAAAGGTGGGATTTTGCTCAAAAATTTGGAGCCAACCAATTGCTCAAATGGGGTGCCATCATGACTTTGAGCAGCGGATTGGGATTGCTGATTAAGCTTCCTGAAATGATAGCACTAATTATTGCTTTAGGTTTACTGGTCCTATTGTCTATTTTCCCGATTATATTGACTGAAAAAGCCATTAAGACAAAATTTGAGAAAGAGGAAAATTAAGTATCATCAATGTAATATTAATCGCATGAGTGATCCGAAAAAAACAAAGTATCAACCAAAAAAAGTTGAATTGACAGCGGGTAAAAAGTACCAATGGTGCGCCTGCGGTTCTTCAAAAAATCAACCCTATTGTGATGGCGGGCATAAAGGAAGTCCATTTATGCCGAAGGGATTTAAAGCTGAAAAATCTGGGGAAGCTTGGCTTTGTATGTGTAAACAAACAAAAAATCCGCCCTTTTGTGATGGTACCCATAACAGTTTAGTTAAACCTGGGAAAATTAAAGAACATCACTATTCGAATGGAGAAATAACCATCGTATGGAAACCAATCATATGTATCCATAGCGGTAGATGTATTCAGTCTTTACCTGGGGTATATAAACCAGGTCAACGTCCTTGGATTCAAATTGAAAATGCCACTACTGCGGAGATATTAGAGCAAATGAAAACCTGCCCTTCAGGTGCACTAAGTTTCTTTATGAATAAAGAGCAAACAGATGAATAGAGCATTAAACTGTTGTTTAACGAACTGTAACATTGTTTAATTATTATTATCACTAAGAATTATGCCATCCTATTCTTTCAGCTTTATTTTGTTGAAATAACTAGATGTAAAGATGCTTAAGAGATTATTCCTTTTATTATCATTTGTAATACAATTACCTTGTATAGCTCAAATAGAATATTTTGAGATCAATGGTTATGTAGTAGATGCGGAAAGTAGATTACCTATATCTGGAGTGTTAATAATTGATAGTATTGGACAATCAGCGACATTATCAAATGAAAATGGAACATTTAATCTAACTGTTTTAGATTCTTCCAATATTGTCTTTTCACATATCAGTTTCGAAAAATACAGCCTCTCTTCTACCGTATTCTTAAATCAAATTGTAGATACCGTTAGAATGACACCCTTCAATGAACAATTGGAAGAAATCATTTTACGTAAGGGTGATTATGCTCAATTTAAAAGAGATTTCCTTGCCCTGGAAAAAGATAGTTTTGAAACCAATATTATCATTCCAGGAGTGAAACAATATAAAGGACCGATTAATTTAACTCCCGGAGGAACTGGTGAGTCAGGTAGTTTTATTTTTAAACATGTGTCAAATTTGATTAATCCCAAGAGGAGGGAAAATAATAGGGTGAATAGATGGATGAAAAAGATTAAAAAGCGACAGGAAAAGTAGCCATTTTGTTACCTTTGTATTGATCAATTTTGAAGAGTGGAATTTCAGCAAACAATACGTTCCATTTTGGATTAAAAAATACGCATGAAACGATTCGATATACCCACTATATACAAATCTGACTTTATTAAAAAGATAAAGGAAATCAGACAAAATACCGACCCTAGAAAGAAGGATGTAAAGCCAACGGAAATTAATTTTGGCCCTGTCACTTTTGTTATAGCTAGACATTTTGGTTTTTGTTATGGTGTAGAAAATGCCATCGAAAGATCTTATAGAGCGATTCGAGAAAATCCAGACAAAAAGATCTATTTACTGAGTCAAATGATTCACAATCCCGATGTAAATAATGACTTGCAGTCCCATGGTGTTCAATTTATAATGAATACTGGTGGTGATCAATTGATTCCATGGGATCATATTCACGCTGAAGATATCGTTATTATTCCTGCATTTGGTACAACCGTGGAGATAAAGGAGCTACTTACCAACAAGGGAGTAGAAATAGGAACCTATGATACTACCTGCCCGTTTGTAACAAGGGTTTGGAAACGTTCAGAACAATTAGGTAAGAAAGACTATACGATCATTATTCATGGTAAACACAACCATGAAGAAACTAGAGCCACTTATTCACAAAGTATCCAGAATTCTCATGCTTTAGTGATAAGAAATATGGAGGAAGCAGAATTCCTTGCTCTAGTATTGAAGAAAGAAAAAAGTTCTGAAGAATTCTATCAATATTTTGAAGGAAAATATTCAGAAGGATTTGATCCAGCAATACATTTAAATAGAATAGGTGTTGTGAATCAAACAACCATGTTGGCCTCTGAAACTACAGCCATTGCCGATTTTTTAAAGCAAAGTTGTAAGGAGTATTATGGTGAGGAAACATTTAAGGAACACATTGCTGAAACACGTGATACATTGTGTTATGCCACCAATGAAAATCAAGATGCCACGTTTGGTATGTTGGAGCATCCAGCGGACTTAGCTGTTGTTGTTGGAGGGTATAATAGCTCAAATACTTCTCATTTGGTGGAATTATGTGAGGAAAAATTAAAGACCTTTTTCATCTGCAATTCTTCTGAAATTAAGTCCGCAACAGAAATTCATCACTTCGATTATCCTAACAAGCAAATGTTGATTACCAATGACTTCCTCCCCGAACAGTCTACGGTAAGAATTATGATAAGTAGTGGTGCCTCTTGCCCGGATACCATTGTGGATGAAGTAATAGAAAGAATACTAAGTTTTTATCCTTCTGCCAAGAGCATGAATGAAGCCTTGTTAGAATTGGAAGGGAAACATTAAGATATAGAAATCCTATTAGAAGCTATGATTATTATTATAAAAAATATCAAATGCCTGGTTCAGGTAGCCAAGGAACAAAAAGATAAAAAAGTAGGCTCAGAAATGGGTGAATTACCAGTTATTGAAAATGCCTACCTCGAAATAGAAGATGACAGAATAAAGTCATTCGGTTCTATGGATGAATGGCAAGGTGTAGAAGATTGGACACGTACCGAAGTATTAGATGCTGAAGGGAAAATGGTATTCCCAAGTTGGTGCGATAGCCATACACATCTTGTTTTTGCAACAAGTAGAGAAGGTGAATTTGTGGATAGGATTAATGGTATGACCTATGAAGAAATAGCCTTAAAAGGTGGTGGGATTTTAAATTCCGCAGGTCGTCTACATGATTTATCCGAGGAAGAATTATATGAAGGAGCTTCTCACAGATTGACACAGGTAATCAAAATGGGTACCGGAGCAATTGAAATGAAAAGTGGTTATGGATTGAGCTTGGAAGATGAAATAAAAATTCTTAAGGTTGTTAAAAAACTTAAAGAGAATTTCCCCGTCGAAATTAAAGCTACTTTCCTGGGAGCTCATGCTATTCCAAAAAAGTATAAAGAAAATAGAACAGGTTATATTGATTTAATCATCAACGAAATGTTGCCTATAGTTCAGGAAGAAAAGCTTGCTGAATATATTGATGTATTCTGTGAAACAAATTATTTCACGCCTAAAGAAACGGATCGTATTCTAAAAGCGGGTAAACAAATGGGGCTGATTCCTAAGATACATGTGAATCAATTTACGAGTATTGGTGGATTACAGGTTGGTATAGAAAATGATGCATTGTCGGTAGATCATTTGGAAATAATGAAACCGGAGGATATTGAAGCATTGAAAGGTTCCAATACAATGTCAACAGTTTTACCTTCTTGCTCCTTCTTTTTAGGTATCCCTTATGCGCCTGCAAAGGAACTCATAGAATCTGATTTACCAGTTGCTTTAGCTACAGATTTCAACCCTGGGTCAACACCTTCGGGAAATATGAATTTTGTAGTTTCTTTGGCATGCATCAAAATGAAACTTACACCTGAGCAAGCCATTAATGCGGCAACTATAAATGGCGCATATGCGATGGGCTTACAAAATGACTGTGGTACCATCCAAGTAGGAAAATTAGCTAATTTCTTTATTACCAAAAAAATGCCTTCCTATTCATTCTTGCCATATAGCTTTGGAGAGAATCCTGTAGAACAGGTATTTTTAAGAGGAAACAAAATAAAGTAGATACATAAAAAAAGAGCCATTCAAATTGAATGGCTCTTTTTTTATCATCAGCTTATTCGTTGAAAATCTTTACCGCTTGGCGCCTGGAAGATTTCTAAATTAAACTTCGGTGCTGCAGCTATTAAATGATCGAAAATGTCCGCTTGAATTTTTTCGAATTCAGCCCAGTCTGTAGTATTGGTAAAACAATATACCTGTAATGGTATCCCTAATTCGGACGTAGCTAATTGCATGACCATTCTTGTAAGGTCAGGCCGTATATTTGGATGGTTGCTTATATAAGCTTCAGTATATGCTCTAAACACTCCAATATTAGTAAGATGTCGACCATTTACAAGACTCTTCTTATTGATGCCATTTTCCATATTGTAAATGGCTATTTCATCCCTTCTGTTTTTTAAGAAGGTTTCCAATAAATGAATTTTTTGCAATTCATCTAAAAAGGCTTCCTCACAGTATTGAACAGAATCTATTTTAAAAGAAAGGGATCTTTTAATTCTTCTCGCTTCTGCTTCACTCATACCTCGCCAATTCTTGAATGAATCGGACACCAAAGTGTAAGTTGGAATGGTCGTTATAGTCATATCCCAATTCTGAACTTTAACGGTGTTTAATGTAATTTTTGTAACCGTCCCATCAGCGCCGTACTTGCCAAAAGATACCCAGTCACCTACTCTGACTAGATCATTGGCTGCAATTTGTATACTTGCCACAAAACCAAGAATAGTATCCTTAAATATTAACAAAAGAATTGCTGTCAAAGCACCGAAAGTAGTTAAGATACTTACAGGGTCTTTTTCAATCAATTTGGCAATAATTAATATACCGGCGAAGAAGTATATAACAATTTTAGCCAACTGGAAGTAACTATCGGTAGGCTTATCCTTCATGGATGCCAATCGCTTAACATAAAAATCCATCACATTAATAATGGAGACAATCACCATTAGGAATATAAAGATGATATAAGCCTCTGTAAGGCGGTAAACTATATTAATGAGATATGGGTAATTTTCAAAAACGACAGGTGCGGAAAATTCAACAAATAAGGCAGGCATGATATGCGCCAGTTTATTGAAAACCTTATGTTCTAGCAAAATATCATCCCATTGAACTTTTGTCTTTTTAACTATGGCAGTTACAAATTGTAATAAAAGCTTTTTTGTAATAAGGTCTATAATATAGCAAATTGCAATAAGTGCAACAATACTAATCAATAATAAAAAAGGCATTGCCCAAATTTCTGGAATCCCCCAATCTTCTACTGCTTTTAACAAATATTGATTGATCTGGCTCTTTCCCATAACAATAAATTACGTTGGATAATTTTTAAAGAATCGTTTAACTATATAAACAAAGAACGTAAATATTTTCAAAAGAAAATGGTTCTCCTACAAAAGCTGATATTTAACGAACAAATTTAAAAGTGCTAGTCCCTACACGTATTAAATAATATCCTGAAGCGATGTTCTGCACAGGTATTTGTACTGAATATTTCATTATTTCACTATAAATTCGCTTTCCTTGAATGGTAGAAATGGTAACGATTTGTTCAGTTTCATTTTTGCTGTTAATATAAATATACTCCTTATCAGAATACCATTCTAAACTACTTGTTGGATCTAACTCTGTAAGATATAATGGTCCATGAGCATTATTATTTGCAATAAATATTTTTAATAGCAATAAATAAGGAGTGAAACAATCTACATGAGACAAATTCGGAGTCTCATTTTCAATCAAATTTACCGCTGGTGCTCCAGCTTCCTGAAAAGCCTGGAATGTATTTTGACTGCTCGTAATAGGTACATAGTTATCACTAGAACAATGGTATAAACTTGTAGGTGAGTATGGATACCAACCAGTGTGTAAATCGTTGGTTTTTAAATGTTGTCTTACAATATGATTCGTATCATTTTGCAAAGCATACAGATATCCAGGATTTAATACATCAATTGGGGATTCAGGGAAAATAACATCTTCTATAGATAAAGGATCCTCCTTATCGAATACCTTTGGTACAATAGTATCCCAAGGACTGTTGTAGGCATCCTCATGCTCCTCATACAAATCCCCGTACATGTATTGATAACCTTCGATCAAAAAGGGTAAAAAATATCCTTCTATTTGGTTACCAGAAAGAATACTGTCTATTACAGGTCCTGATAAATAATAAGGCCCTGCGCCGGTAAATGTTCCTACAATATTATAGTTCTCGGTATTGTCTTCTTCTAAATACTTTAAGGTGGAAAGTGCTGCATGAGCTCCTTGAGAATATCCGCCAAGAATCAAATCATTGTTGAAATTGACATTGATATCATTCAAAAAAATTTGAGATGCTTTTAATAAATCAATGCTGGCATTTGCTTGGGTTTCTTCATGCAAGTATGGGTGTGGTATATCAATTGGGCTATCACCGTAACCTATATAATCCGGAACTATGCTAATATTACCTTCAATTGCTATCATAGCCAAGGCTAGTGCTTCATTATCCAAATCAGATAAATTCTCTCCATATGGATGTGTACCAGCATTATAATGAAAGATGGGGAACTCGTAATTTGTACTTTTAGGAACAACTATTAAACCAGAAGCAGGAATAATGGAATCTCCCAAAGGAGAGCTTGTCTCATATCCAATTTTGTACAATTCTATTCCGAAATTTTGATTGACCAAAAATGAAGGAATTCCAATCTCAGTTAATAATTCCGGTATTTCATCCAATTCATATTCGGCGATTAGTTGATTATATAATAGTGTCCCAGGTTGTGCAAAAGCAAAAAAAGGAAGTAAAAAAAGGAAGCGGATACATTTATTTTTCATAATAATTTAGCTAATAAAAAATATAACTTAAAATAGCATTCAACAAATATATGAGAATAAAATGGTTAGCCGAATGACTACCTCCAAAAATACCCTAGAGAAAATTCACAAAGAAATTGGTGAAAATGAAATGCTAATGCAGGGATTTCTCTTTAAATTTGTCGTGAAGAAAGAAGGAATCCGGTGAAAAACCGGAGCTGTCGCGCAGCTGTAATTTTCAATTATACCTCTATTCATGAACTACTGTTTTCTAAATAGTATTGCTATAAAGATGAAAAAAGCCAGAATACTTAATCTTCAATTATTCAACTGTGTTTTGGACAAAATCACAGGATTATTTAACGTTTAATTATTAAACATGTTAGAAGAAAAAATCAAACAGTCAGAAACGCGTATTTTCAAGGCTGTATTCCCAAACACTACCAATCATTATGATACTCTTTTTGGTGGAGCTGCTTTACAATTAATGGATGAGGTAGCCTTTATCTCAGCAACTCGATTTTGCAGAAAGAGAGTAGTTACAGTATCTTCCGATCGAGTAGATTTCAAAAAGCCAATTCCTGCAGGAACGCTTATAGAACTTGTTGGGAGAGTAATCAGGGTTGGTAAAACAAGTATCCAGGTGAAGGTAGATCTCTTTATTGAGGAAATGTATCGTGAACATAGGGAAAAGGCTGTTAGTGGAATTTTCACCATGGTTTGTGTGGATGAAAATAAACAACCAACTTCTATTTTTTCATAATTGTATAGTTATCAGGAACTATTGGTTCCTGATAACAATTTAAATCTTCTAAGGTTTGCAAAAAGCATGTGAAAAGTAGAAGTTTGTAAAAAATTACACCATGGCAAAAACAGGAAAATTGTTTCTCATTCCAAATACATTAGGAGATGTTTCTCTAGATCGTGTTATTCCTTCATGGGTTATAGATCAGGTTAAAGAAATTAAATATTTCATTGTAGAAAACCCTAAAGCTGCAAGAGCCTTTTTAAAGAAGGTAGAAAGTAACTTTGAACAATCAGAATTTGTTTTATCGGTTTTAAACAAACATACCTCTGATACTGAGAAATACAATTTTTTAGATCCTATCGGGCATGGTGAGAATATCGGAATCATTACAGATGCCGGTTGCCCAGGGATTGCTGATCCAGGAGCTGAAATGGTGAAGTTAGCACATGAAAAAAATTATCAAGTAATCCCATTCGTTGGTCCTTCATCTATTTTACTAGCGCATATGGCAAGTGGAATGAATGGTCAGAGCTTTGCATTCAATGGTTACCTACCGATTGATAAAATGGACCGTAAAAAGCGTTTGAAATCGTTAGAAAAGCAGAGTAGAGATTTCAATCAATCACAATCCTTTATAGAGACACCGTATAGAAATGAAAAAATGGTAGAAGAAATTTTAAGTACCTGCTCCCCTTCTACTCAATTATGTATTGCATGCGATATTTCATTGGACACAGAATTTATTAAAACACTACCAGTAAAAGCGTGGAAAAAGAATATGTACAAAACACTTCATAAAAGACCATGTATATTCATAATTCAGGCATAGTTTAATCGAAATTATTCTAGATTATACTATTTAATAATCCATATAATTACTTTGAAATAATTAACATTTTCGGGCTAAAAATCTCCTATTAATTTCGTAACTTATTAATTGATAGTAGTTTAATAATCAAATAAGTAAAGTGATGAAAGCCCGATATTCAACAATATTTATTCGGGAATCAGATGAGTGGGTAAAAGTTAGAATTACCTCCAATGACAAACCCGAAATATCTCAGAAAATTTTAGAAAAATGGCAAGCTGTCCTTGACCTTGCTGCAAGGTTCATTGATGTTCCTGCTGGTTTGATCATGCAATTGAATGAAGACAATATAAAAGTCTTTTTAAGAAGTAGTACAGATGGGAATCCATTTGAAAAAGGTGAAGAGTCCGATTTAAAGCATGGTTTATATTGTGAAACTGTCTGTGGTACAAAAAGAGAACTTTTAATTCCAAATGCGCTTAAGGATAGTCTATGGCGTGAAGATAATCCAGATTTATTAGTAGATATGATCTCCTATTTGGGAGTTCCTATCCGCTGGCCTGATGGAGAAATTTTTGGTTCATTTTGTGTGTTGGACAATAAAGAAAACAGTTACAGTGATATGTTCAAGGAATATCTGATAAGCATTAGAGATAGTGTGGAAAAAGATTTACACCTTTTATACAAGGCAATTGAACTGGATAAAAAGAATTTAAAAATTAAGGAAGTTGAAAATGTTAAAAACAAAGTGCTATCTATATTCTATCATGATGTCTTTGGAAATATGCAACAAGTTAAAGCCAACCTACAACAGGTAGTAGAAAACATTGATGAAATTGATGCAGTTGAATTAAGAGGACATTTAAAAAAACTGAATGAACAAACCGCACAATCACATAAGGTGCTTGAAGATGTATTATTGTGGTCTAAAGATGACATCTTAAATCTTCCTGTTTCTGTAACCGTTATAAACATTTCAGATTCCATAGAAACTATCTTGAACGCACAAAATCAGGCTTTGGAACTTAAAAGAATTAAAGTCCATAAAAGTTTGCCAAAAGATGGGATATTTATTTCACTGGATAAAAACATGTTGGAAACTGCACTTAAGAATATCCTATCTTTCACAATAGAATATTCCAATGTAGCAGGTATGATATGGATACGGGCATATCAGGAAAAAGATACCATCACTATTGAAATAGAAGACAATGGTCTAGGATTTACGCAGGAATTCCTAAGTGTATTATTTAAAAAAGATTTCAATTTGGATAAGGATAAAATAAAGGACTACAATCCTAAAGTTGATCTATTAGTGGCAAAAGAATTCCTTACCAGCAACCGAGGTAAATTATCGGTAGAAAGTTTAGTTGGTAAAGGAACTAAGTTTATTGTTAAGATAAAATCTTCATGAAATCATGACCACTAATATTCAGCTTTACGTTTTAATTTCATCAAGACCGTATTATAATGTTGTACTTGTTCATTTATAGATTCTGAAGATTGCTTACCGGACTCAGTATATCTTAGTTCTAGTTTCACTGTTGTATTGTTTCCGGTAGTGGTTAGTGTCCATCTTTCACTACAAATATAACTCCCGTTTTCAGGCTCTAATGTATAGCGCAACTCTTTATTTAGCATATAAGTAGTTAGCATAAATACACCTCTTTCACCCCACTCCTCAATATGGGTATAATCACCAACTTTTTCAAATGACCGTGCACCATCCAAATATTTATACTCCATGATGTCACAAAATTCTCTAACATTTGTAAGTACATTCCAAACAGTACTTTTGTCCGCTTCTATGATGATTTCACCAACAAAGGATTGCGCCCCAATTTGAGAATTTCGAACCTGAGCTTTCAGATTTATGCAGGTACAACAAATAAGTAAAGCGAAAAGAAAATTAATTTTTAAACTTTTCATAATTTCTATGATTTATAGTATAAAGTTCAAATCCTATGCAAAGAATTTCAATTCATCCAATAGGATTTGTTTTTTGATAAAAGTATTCCTCTATTAATTCCGGTTATAAAATTAAGAAATAAATCATCCAAATCATATTTTACAAACACATAAATGTGTTATTTACAGCTAGTTGAAATATATTATATCCATTTTTCTTTATTCCGAAAATTGAAAATTTCAGAACAATTTATTAATCCCAAATTATTTGAATCTTGAATAAAATAGTATTCCATTTTGATAAGAATTTCGTGAAAAATTAGTGGATGAAAACGTGGAGTATAAAGGATTTTTTATGTTAAATTTAACCAATGTTTTTTCGCGACTACAATTATTGATATTTACCGGTCCGGAATTGATGTTAAAGGTTAAGAATTAAAATGATTAATAGTCACCAATGAGTGAAAATAAACCGACATACGAAGAATTACTTCAACAAAACGAATCCTTGAATTATAAAATTTCTCGTTTTGAGGAATTAGTAAGTGTTGGAAAGGTAGGCTATTGGGATATTAACTTAACAACCAATGAATGGGATTTCACTGGAGAAACCTGCACAATATTAGGTCTCAAAGCCCAGCATATAGACTTGGAGAAATTGCTTGAAAGAGTCACCGTAATGGATCGTGGTATGGTTCATTCTACCTATAAGAACTCTATTGACAATGTAACTTCTCACGATATTGAATATGCTATCAAACATTCTGATGGCTCAATAGGCTTTGTTCATGACTATTGTAGGGTTGATTTCTGTGGGGTAACGAATGCTTTTAATCTTAAGGGAGTCATTCGTGACATTACAGAATCAGTTCGGTCCAAGCGGGAAACGGAATTTTACTTAAGTACTATCAATACCAGTAGTCAGATTTTATGTGTTACTTCAAATACAGGTATTGTATCCAAAACCTTTAGTTCGTTTGACACATTATTTAACCTTATCGGTGCCGAATTTAAAGGCTCAATTTTCTCCGTTTTTAAAAATGAAATCCATGAAAAGCACCGTGAAAAGATTTTTAAAAAACTGCAGAAAAATGGGAGGTATATAAGTGAATTTGAATTCCTAACCAAATCTGGAAATACGAGGGTTTTAAAAATTAAAATTGTTCCTAAATTTGATTATAATGATGTGGAACATTGGATTGTATACGGTAAGGACATCACTCAGAAAAAAGAAGATTCTATAAAAAATAAGCGTTATTACGATCTTATAAAAAATACGCAGGAAATTACGCATATTGGTGGTTGGGAATTAGATTTATTCACCATGGAATCATTTTTTACGGAAGAAGTATTTAAAATCCACGATATCCCGGGAGAGAAAGTTCCTTCTCCAAATGAAGGAATTAGCTATTATGATCCTGAGGATCGACCTATTCTTATTCAGGCTATTAATGATGCTATTGAAAAGGATATTCCATATGATCTCGAACTTAGATTTACCTCCAAATTGGGGAATAAGAAATGGGTTCGTACAGTTGGGATGACGGAATATAAAGATGGGGTACCTATAAAATTAGCAGGGATAATTCAGGATATTACTAAGCGGAAAAAAATGGAGCTTCAACTCCTGAGAAATAATCAAGAATACGTAATCTTAACAGAAGATTATAAAAAACAGAATACAGCGCTTAAAAAGGCGAAGGATGAAGCCATTTATAATAATAATCTCAAATCTAAATTTTTAGCGAACCTATCGCACGAAATACGAACTCCTTTGAATGGAATAATTGGTTTTTCAAGGCTTTTGCGAGAGGACAATTACAGTTTAGAGGATAAAGAAAAATTTCAAAATATTATTCTGAGTAGCGGAGAGCAGTTGCATAAGACGCTTGATGAAATTTTAGAAATATCCAAAATAGACCTGACACAAGTTAAGGTTAAGATCGAGGAATTCTCTTTAAATGAGTTACTGACTGAATTGTATCAAGTCTTTAGCCTATCAGCTCAGAAAAAAGAGTTGAAGTTAGTGCTCAACAAAACAGTAGATGACCAATATGCTTACATTAAAACAGATAAAGCTAGACTCTACCGCGTAGTTTCAAATTTGATTCAAAATGCCATTAAGTTTACGACTGAAGGTTTTGTAGAAGTCGGGTATTCTATGGAAAATGAATGTTTGAAGCTTTACGTAAAAGATACTGGTGTAGGAATCAGTAAAGAAATGTTGGGTAAAGTATTTAATAGATTTACACAAGAAGAGGAAAGTCTATCCAGAAAATATGACGGTTTAGGAATAGGTTTATCCATCGTGAAGGATAATACGTCCTTGTTAAAGGGATCCATAGCCGTTGATTCAAAAAAAGGTATTGGATCAACATTCAGACTTCAGTTGCCCATTAAAATGGGGACACTTCCAGTAAAAGTAAACGAATCATATAAAATAAAGAAATCGAGTGAAAACGGGACCCTCAATATTCTAGTAGCAGAAGATGTCGAAATGAATTTTATGCTCCTTAAAATGTTATTGAATAAATTGAATTTAAATTTAAACATTACCAGAGCGAAGAACGGTATAGAAGCAATTGAACACTTTAATAGCGGAAAAGAGTTTAACCTCATTTTGATGGATATAGAAATGCCATTAATGGATGGATATAGTGCGACTAAAGTGATTCGTGAAAATGATGTCGAAATTCCAATTATAGCTCAAACAGCTCATGTTCAAGTGGAAAATTCAAAAGATACTGGCTTCACTGATTTTATAACAAAACCAATTGAAGAAGAAAGTTTATTGAGCTTATTAAAGAATTATTTAAGTTTAGACCCTATTGAAGGGTAAGTTTCATTCTAATCACCTGGCATTCAGGTGATTTAAGTGACTATTTACGCCTTTTTCTCATGCTTTTTTCAGAACTTTGTCTATTATGGCAACAGGTATAGCTTCCTCAAAGAAATATAAAAATTGTCAGAGTTGTGGAATGCCTTTAAAGAATGATGTACAGAAAGGCGGCACCAATTTGGATGGCTCCAAGAGCGCAATGTATTGCAGTTGTTGTTTCGCGAATGGGTCGTTTAAGCAGGAGCAAATTTCTGTAAATGAAATGCAAAATTATGTAAAGTCTAAAATGAAAGAAATGGGCTTTCCCGGGTTTTTAGCAGGGTTGTTTACGAAAAGAATTCCAAAACTTGAAAGATGGAAAAAAGATGAGTAGCATCAGCCACTCACCTCTTCGTGATAATATTTACATTAACGTATAATTACTTTGAATTTAGGAAAGTAAAGGTCTTTTTGTTGTTCAATTTTTAGTTCCTTCTCACCAAATTTTTTCTTTATTTTTAAATTAAAGCTTTTTAGGTCTTCAAAACTTTTTGCATTTTTAATATTGACAGGTTTACCATTAAGGTTTAGCAAGATATCCCCAACTGAAATACCATTTTTATCCGCAGTACTTCCTTCTTGAACTCTGTATATATAAGATTGATGATCCCTTTCCATGACCTGAATTCCTAGTCTGGATTCTAAACAATTTGAATTGGGATATTCTCTCCACTCCCATCCTCTTAAATTGAACGCAATTTTCAAATTCCTGCTGTAGTCTTTAGTTCCATAAATATGATCGGTGAAAATTTGATCTACCTTTTCCCCCCCAAATTGTACAAATATTTGTCTGATATAGGATTCGGTATATCCATTTTTAAGAATATCATTATCGGCGAACATTTCTTTGATAACGGTGTGTAAAGAATATTTTCCCTTTGAATAATCCCTAATTAGCGAATCAATCATAAACATGCATAAAGCACCATCCTGATAAATAGAAACCTTTCTTCCCGGAATCCCTAATACATACCCATCCAGCCATGTCTCGAAGCTAGAATCTGCCACCGATAGATTGGATCTACCTTCATTATAAAAATGCTTTTCAAACCATACCTCAAAAGAGTGTTGGAATTGCTCATTTGTGTAAGCTTTAGATTCCCAAAGACATAAATCCCCCATATAGGTCGTCAATCCCTCATAAATAAAACCAAGTTTGGAGTAGTTTTCGCCAGTGTAATTATAGGGCTTCATCTCACTTGGGCGTAGGGCTTTGATATTCCAGGCATGGTATAATTCATGGGAAGAGACCCCTAAAAATTCTTCATATAATTTTTCTTCAAAAACTTCCTTATCAGGCCCTAAGGTTATAACAGTTGAAGCGGTATGTTCCACCCCATGATACGATTTAAAAGGAGTAAGTTGATATAGGAAATGATATTCTTTGACTGGCAATTTTCCAAATTGATCAATTTGGTATTTGGAAAAGCTTTTAAAATGATCTAGTACCTTTTCTTTATTTCCATAAACTTTTCCCTGAAACCAGATGTAGAATGTATAGTCATAAATTTGATACATCCACTTGGTAAGGCTTGGAGAGGCAATAAAGGGAGATTCGACCAATTCATCAAAGGATTTTAACGCATAGGTATTTGGACCAACTAACGGTAATGCAATGGCAATTTTATAGGACTCAGGAACCATTATCTCAATAGTACTGGGTTGATTTTCTAGACCATCTATAAATCCGCAACAATTTATCGGATTCACATATAATTGATTTTCATCTAGGTAGGTGGATCCAGCATTAAGCTCGTTGGCATAAAACTGGTATTTAATACTAATTTTATCCCCCTGTTCACAAGAAATATGCCATCTATCCTTATTTGTTTTTTGGTATTTTACTTCTTGATTGTTTTCATCTATAATTTCAAATCTTCGTATGTTTTTGGCGAAGTTTCCTAACTCATATCTACCCGGTCTCCATGATGGGATTTGAAAATAAGCTTCTGAAATATTTGTAACATCTACATCCAATTGAATGTTGATAAAATGACGATGAGTTTCGCTATAGGAAATACGATAATGCATATAGAACAGATTGAGTATTGCTATGGTTTTAACGCAATATAAACACTTTTTAACATGAAATAATGCTCCTAAACGCCTTAATTAGTAAAAAGAATGACGTTTATCAGAGTCATTTCAAAATTATAGAATAAATTTGCAAAAAATACTTCATATCTATGAAAAAGTCGCACATAGCTTTAATCATTTTTAGTGTTTTTGTAATAGGTGCTTTAGTCAGTAATTTGACTAATACTAGTACCTATGTAAGCTTTACAAAAGCTGAGCAAAACATGGGAAAACAATTCACTGTAATTGGGTATCTAGTTAAGGACAAGGTAATCGATTACAATCCTCAAAAAGATTTACTTTCTTTTTATGCAATCGATGAGGAGAAAAATGAGCGATTGGTTCAGATTTATCAATCTAAACCTCAAGATTTTGAAAAAAGTGAAAAGATTACCATGACAGGTTTTGCTACCGATAGTAATTTTGTGGCCAATACTTTATTACTAAAGTGTCCATCTAAGTATGAGGAACAACAAAAAATTGAAGCAATAAAATAAAGCTACCGTATGAATTTTATTGGAGAGCATCTCTTACCGGGACAAATAGGTCAATTTTTCATCTACCTATCTTTTGTAACTGCACTGTTAAGTTCCTTTACTTACTTCAAGTCCATCAAATCTAAAGATAGGTCTTGGATTAAAATAGCACGAAGTTCCTTTATTATCCATGCTATTTCTATAGTCATTATAGTTAGTGCAATGGCATTTATGATATTCAATCAATATTTTGAATATCAATATGTATGGAAACACTCATCAAAGGCATTACCATTGGAATTTGTGATATCTTGCTTTTGGGAGGGTCAGGAAGGAAGTTTTTTACTTTGGATCTTCTGGCATATCATATTAGGTATGATTATGCTTTGGAAGAAGTCAAAATGGGAAGCTCCTGTGTTGATGGTTGTTGCCTTAGTACAAGTATTCCTGGTATCAATGATAATGGGTGTCTACATTGGCGATTTCCAAATTGGAACTACTCCATTTATTCTCGTAAGGGAATTGCCAGAGTACATAGGTATGCCGTTCATGCAAATGCCGGATTATTTAAATAATCCACAATTCGCGGATGGGCGTGGTTTAAATCCTTTATTGCAAAATTATTGGATGGTGATTCATCCACCTATTCTATTTTTAGGATTTGCATTAACCCTATTTCCATTTGCTTATGCTGTAGGAGGTCTAATCATTGGGAAATATAAATCTTGGATCAAGCCAGCTATTCCATGGGCTTTTGCAGGCGTTATGATCTTAGGATTAGGAATATTGCTTGGTGGTGCTTGGGCGTATGAATCGTTAACATTTGGTGGTTTCTGGGCTTGGGATCCTGTTGAGAATTCCTCGCTTGTACCATGGTTGATTTTAATAGGAGCCGCTCACATGATGCTGGTTCAAAAGAAGAAATACAACAACCTCATAAGCACTTATGTGCTAACCCTGGGTGGATTTATTTTTACGTTATATTCCACTTACCTTACTCGAAGCGGAGTGCTAGGAGACACTTCCGTACATGCATTTGCAGGAGGAATGGGGGTTCAATTATTAATATTTCTAGCTGTATTTACCCTCATCCCATTTGCTTTATTGCTAATTAGAAAGGGTAAGTTCAATATAAAGTATGTAGAAGATGATACCCTATCAAGAGAATTTTGGATATTTATTAGTGGCTTAGTACTGATATTGTCGTCTCTCCAAATTACTTTTGAAACATCTCTACCCATTTTCAATAAACTTTTCGGTCCGGATGGAGTCCTTTTCACACTTTATGATGTAAACAAAGCACCTGCTTTAGATAGATTAGCTGTGTATAATTCTTGGCAAGTTCCTTTTGCTATTGTTCTAACGCTAATAATGGGGGGAGTTCAATTCATGAAGAATAAGAAGACCAATGGACGTAAGTTCGTTCAAGCAATTAAATTTCCAGTTTTACTATCAATCCTTTTCACCATTGTTGCCTCAATGATTACCGAAATGGATAGTCCACTATACATAATTCTTCTGTTCACCTCAATTTTTGCAATTGTTGGAAATTTCACCTACTGGAGAAAAGTTTTAGGTTCCAATTTGCGTAAATCAGGAACTTCAATTGCACATATAGGATTTGGTTTAATAGTATTAGGAGCCTTGATTTCTAATGCTAAAAAGGAAATCATTTCACAGAATAAAACCTATATAGCGAAGAATGTTCCAAGTAATGAAAATATTTACTTGGAGGAAGGTGATACGGTTGCAATGGGAGATTATTTCGTAACCTTCACTGGAAAGAGAAAGGAAAAAGACCTCTATCTATTCAACGTTAATTACCTTGAGGAAAATGAATCTGGTGAGTTAGTCAAATCCTTCGAGTTGGAGCCCTATGTCCGTGAAAACAAAATCATGGGTAATGCAGCAGAGCCTTCTACAAAACACTATTTTCATAAGGATATCTATTCTTATGTAGCCTTTTTCCCAAAGGAAGCTACGGAGAATGATGATTATTTAAATGAAGCATCGACTGATATCAGTCCTGGGGATTCTGTAATTTACAGCAATTATTTTGTTAAACTTGATAGCCTTGTGGTATTGTCCAACCTAGATGATATCCACCTATCAAAAGCAAATTTGGCACTTTCGGCACATTTTACAGTTACGGATATGGCTGGTGAAAAACATCGTGTAGAATCATATTATACAATAGTTGAGAATCAAGTTCAGCCTATACCGGGCTTTATAGAACCATTAGGTCTAAGAGTCTTATTTACCAATATAAAAGTGGATGAGCAAAAGGTCGAAATAAAATTTGCTGAACACAAAAGCAAAGTGAAAGATTATATCATTATGCAGGCTATAGTGTTCCCATATATTAATATCCTATGGGTAGGTATAATTCTAATGTTTTTTGGTACCTTAATAGCTCTTTTTGAACGAGTAAAGAAGAGGATTTAAGTATGGATAAATTAAAGGTGGTAATAATTGGTTCTGGGAAATTGGCTTATCAATTATTTCCAGCACTTAAAAAAACTGGACTACTAGATTTTGTTCAAGTCATTAGTCCAAGGCATAATACAGCTGCAGGTCTGGCTTCAAAGTTGAACTGCGAGGTTATTTGTTCATTAGATGGTATTAATGAAAATGCTGATCTTATCTTTTTAACCACACCAGATTCTGAAATTAAAAATGTTTCACAGCAACTTTATCATCATGAGGCAGCCATTGTTCACTGCTCAGGGTCAATTAGCTTACAAGATATAGAACATCCAAATAAGGCAGTATTTTACCCACTTCAAACCTTTACAAAGGATAAAGAAGTTGATTTTAGCGAAGTACCAATATGCATTGAATCTAGTTCAGATGCCTTAAAAAGTAGTTTGGATACTTTAGCAAAATCCTTATCTAATAAAGTGTATTTTATTGATTCTGAACAAAGAAGATACATTCATTTAGCTGCAGTATTTGCCTGTAATTTTAGTAATCTTATGTATCATATTTCTGAAGAGGTATTATCTTCTAAGGGCATCAATAGAAGTATTTTACATAACCTAATTGAGGAAACTGCTGGAAAAGTACAAATCATGACTGCCAAGGAGGCTCAAACAGGCCCTGCCTTGCGAATGGATCATAAATCTATTGAACTTCATCAAAGCATCTTGAAAGATTATCCGGAAAGTTTTTCCAATATATACCAACTACTAACAAAAGAAATACAAGAATTCAATGGATGATAATTATAAAGCGTTACTAGCAAAAATTAAAGTATTCATCTTTGATGTAGACGGTGTTCTTACAGATGGAAAGGTTCTATTGTTACCCAATGGAGAACAAGTAAGAGAAATGAATACCAGAGATGGCTACGCTATTCGTCAAGCCATGAAAAAAGGATATAAAGTAGTCATTATTTCAGGTGGGAATTCAGAAGCAGTACGTACTAGGATGAAATATCTTGGTGTATATGACATCTACTTAGGCTGTGATAATAAAATAGAAGCATTGGAGGACCTGAAATTTTCTTACGATTTGAAAATGGACGAATTACTTTATATGGGAGATGATTTACCTGATTGGGAAATAATGCAACAGGTTTCATTACCGGTTTGCCCTGCAGACGCTGCACAAGAGATCAAAACTATTAGCAAATATATTTCTCCAATTAATGGCGGTCAGGGATGTGTTCGTGAGATTATAGAACAATGCCTGAAAATCCAAAATAATTGGGATTATGATACTACTCTTCCAGCTAATTAATCCAATTGTATAATACCGAAATTCCTAAATCCTGATAAATATATCAGGATTTTTATTTTAATTACGTTGTAAACATAACAATCGATTAAATATATAAGTAATTGATTTTTAACTAGAACTCATAAAAGACATAAATGAAATTATCACAATGCTTCTAGATCGATTGTATTCATTGGATAATTATTGTATTTTTTTGTAAAAACTCTTTGTTAAATAAGGTTCTATTAATTTAAAAAATACTATTTTACACTGTTATTTAAATAACATTATCAACTACTGTTTAAAATTACGCAACCCTCAATGGGTTTTATTCTTAACAGAAATTGAAAAGGCAGTAAAAAAAATTAATACAAAACATAAAAGCTTCCGGGAAAATTATGAGTCTTAAACAAAAAAAAGTTGCAATTGTTGGTGCAGGTATTGCAGGTTTAAGTATTGCTTATAACTTGAAGAAATTGAATATCGATGTAAAGATATTCGAAAAGGCTTCTGAGTTGAGAGACAATGGACTAGGTTTCCTTATCATGTCCAATGGTATGGGAATGTTTAACCAAATGGGAATTGAGAATATTATTAAGGAAAATGGAAATGTAATAGAAAAATTTGTATCAGTAGATAAATTTTCAAATGTTTTAAAGGATTCTCCTATTGACAATTGTTTAGCAATAAACAGGTCAAATTGCATCAATGCCGTTTACCAAGAATTGGGAAATGATGTCGTTTTATTTGATAAGGAATTAATTGCTCGTACAGATGTAGAAGGAACTGATCAGAAAACATTGCATTTTAAAGATGGGACTTCTTATACGGCTGATATATTAATCGGAGCTGATGGAATTAACTCAAACCTAAGAAAATCGCTTTATCCTAATCATCCTAAAACGGAGATTAAAGAGAAAGAAATTGTTGGAGTGGCTCATCATCCTGAACTTGCAAATAAATTAGGAAACACCTTCTATAAAGTGGTTAATTTAGAAGACGGTATCAATATGGGACTATTGCCTTCTACAAATGGTGAAATAATTTGGTTCATTCAGTTCAATGAAAATAAAATTGACACTCCAGATAATACACCACAAGCTTTGGAAAAATTTTCCAAAGAAATGGTAATAGATCTACCAATTGAATTTCAAGAGGTAATTTATGAATCAGACTTCAATAAAGCTTTCCTTTGGAGAATGTATGATGTCGATATTTTGCCTGCCTTCCATAGAGATGGTATTGTACTCATAGGAGACTCAGCTCATCCCCTATTATCCTTTACCAGTCAAGGTGTAAATAGTGCGCTGGAGGATGCTCAAATATTGGCGAATTTACTACATGATAATCGAGATGTTAAAGCTGTAGAGTTATTCGAGAAGTTTGACGAAGTTAGACGACCAATAATTCAAGAAGCAATCAATGGAGGCCGATTGATTTTGGATCAATTTTTATACCCTGAAAAATACAGCAACTTTAAAGTCCCGTTTGTTGAACATGGAGCAAAGTAAGGTGATTACCAAATTTCAGCACGAAAATGTGCCTTTAAACATACTTAAGGAAAGAGCTTTTAATTATAGATGGGCTGCAGTAGAAGAAGGAGTAATCCCTCTTACGGCAGCAGACCCTGACTTCCCAGTGGCACCAGAAATTCTGGATGCCATTCGTGCTTATATAGCACCTGGTATTCTATCCTATGGACCAGCAGAAGGTTTATTATCTTTCCGAGAATCGATCGCATGTTGGTATGCTGAAACTAAAAATGTTCAGTATTCACCAGAGAATATTTTACCAGTAAATTCAGCTGCATTTGGATTGTTCCTAGCTGCGCAAACATTATTATCCCCGGGAGATGATGCGCTGATATTAGAGCCTGTAGATTTCTTATTTCGAAAATCATTAGAACATGTGGGTGCCAATATTTTATGTTCTAGACTGGAGAAAAATAACGGAAGAATTAATCGGGAAGAAATTTCAAAATTAATTAGTCCAAAGCTGAAAGTTATCTATTTGTGTAATCCAAATAATCCTTTAGGCAAAGCTGTTAACAAGGAGGATTTAGATTGGTTGGCAAATTTGGCGGAAAAACACAATTTGTATATTATTTCCGATGAGATATGGGCCGATATCAATTATGATGATAGCTTTATCTCAATTGCTTCTCTGAATGAAAACCTTCGAAAGAGAACAATTGTAATTTCCGGCCTATCAAAGAACTTTGGTTTAGCTGGTTTACGAATTGGTTATGTATGCGTAGGCGATCCTGAATTATTTCAAAGAATATTTGATACATCGAAAGTAGCAACTACAGCATTCGGAATATCGACAATTTCACAAATAGCAGGAATGGCTGCTTTAAATGACGGTCGAGCATGGCTGTATGAATTCAAATCTCATTTAAAAGAAATGAGAGATTATACAGAAAGTAGAATTGCCAAGTTCGATATTTTTCAGAGTAATCAACCAGACTCAACCTACTTACATTTTCCACAAATAAAAAATACGGATATGAATTCTCAAGAATTATGTGATTTCATTCATAAGAAGGCGAGAGTAGCATTAGTCCCAGGTGGAAAAAATTGGTTTGAGGAAGGTTCAGAAGGTCATATTCGGATATGTTACTCCACATCAAAAGAAATTCTTAAAGAAGCTTTTGACAGAATGGAGTTAATATTTTAAATACTAACGATATTATATTTAAAGGACGCTGATCATAGTGTCCTTTTTTTATTTATACGTTTTCCATCATGATAAACTATTTCAACCCTAACCTATTATATATAAAAATACAGCCTTAAATACAGTTGTTGCCAATAAATCGTTTTTAACCAGGGGACAGTTTGCAATGGCTGCGTTGATCACTTTCCATAACTAACAAATAGTACAAGGGTAAGAAATAATGAAGCAAAATTCTAGAAACACGAAAATTGAGGTCAAGCTCTTTAATAATTAATAACCTATTGCATTGAAAAAATTAAATTGATATATACCACCTCCTCTCTTTATACAGATCTTTCAAGCCAAGTTTAAATGGCGGGATATTCACGACCTCAAAAAATATAAGCTTCTTTTGATGAGTAATTTAATTGTCATTTATACAGTTTTTAACTTTATCATAAAAAATATTTTATAAATAACAAACATTGTTTGTCATAGTTTATAAATTTAAAAAATACTTAATTGTCCTTTATCCAATTACTGTGCGACATAATGCATTGTTGGTACTATTATCCATTAAATGTAAAGGCGCACATACATTATTGAATATAAATTTGAAATTATGATTCCGAAGAAAAAGAAAGTAGCAATTGTTGGAGCTGGTATTGCAGGATTAAGCGCAGCTTACAATCTCAAAAAACAAGAGGGTATTGAAGTAAAATTATTTGAAAGAGCAAATCGCCTTCCTGATACTGGTTTAGGTTTTCTTATAATGTCTAATGGTATGGAGACATTTGAAAGAATGGGAATCGAAAAAGAACTTTCAGCAGCGGGGAATGAGATTAATAATTATCTATCGGTGAATAAAAACTCCGAAGCACTGGAAGAATCAGCATTAGATAATTGTCTGGCAATTAGTAGAAGCAAATGTATTCAAGCAGTTTACGACCTATTAGATAAGGATATTGTCGTTTTCGGAAAGGAAATTATCAATTTCACCGAAGAACCAGGCACCGATCAAAAAACCTTACACTTTAAGGATGGTACCAGCTATACTGCTGATATATTAATAGGTGCAGACGGACTTCGATCAAACCTAAGAAGTATATTATTTCCAAATCATGAAATTACCATTGTAAAAGAGAAGGAAATCGTTGGAGTAGCAAAGCATCCGGAATTAGTTAAAAAATTTCCGAATACATTATATAAAGTTGTTAACCCAGACAAAGGTGTTAACATGGGGCTTCTCCCCTCTTTAGATGGTGAAATCATTTGGTATATCCAGTTCAACGAAGATAAAATCAATAAGCCGGAAAATACGCCCGATTCGTTAAAGTCATTTTGTAATGAAATTGCCTTGGATTTACCTGTTGAATTCCAGGAGGTTATTGAGTTCTCAGACTTTGATAGAACCTATTTATGGGCAATGGCAGATGTGAAAATTCTACCATCTTTTCATAAGAACAATATTTTGTTGATTGGTGACGCAGCCCACCCGGTATTAGCTTTCACTAGTCAGGGAGTTAATAGCGCATTGGAAGATTCCTATCTGATAGCAGATCTTTTGAAAGATAATCCAACTGCCAAATCAATTGATATTTTCAAAAAATTTGATGAGATTCGCCGACCTGTAATTGAAAAGACCTTAAATGGCGGTAGATTATTGTTGGATCAATTCCTTCATCATGAAAAATACAGCAATATTTACTTACCATTTGTAGATCATAAATTGAGTTTCAGTAAATAAAATAGTTTTGTTTTATAGCAATTATTTCAAAAAAGGGCGACTATTTAGTCGTCCTTTTTTAGTGAAACTAATGCAAAAAAAAACACTGTCGATACAAGATCAACAGTGTTTCTATTTTAATGATAGTCGGGGTAGCAGGATTCGAACCTGCGACCCCCTGGTCCCAAACCAGGTGCGCTAACCGGACTGCGCTACACCCCGTTTCATTATGGATGCAAATATAGGACATGTTTTATATTATGCAAGACCTGAGTCTATTTTTTTTTGAGTTAATAATGGAAGTATCATTTAATCAAAAGAATAGAATTAAAATATAATATTCAATCCTTTAAAATGGCTATTTATATTCCTAAAATCCTTGTTTAATAACGTTTTTATAAAAAAAATGAATATCCCCATAGCCTTGAATTCACAGAATAGTCAATTCAACTTATGGTAGATATTAGCCATGGATTGTTATATTTGTTATCAAACAATTTTGGATGAGAACATATAACAATATTTTAGAGTTAATAGGAAATACTCCTCTGGTAAAGCTAAACGCCATTTGTAAAGATATAAAACCTACCATTTACGCAAAGATGGAAAGTTTTAATCCGGGAGGTAGTAGTAAAGATAGAATTGCTGTATACATGCTTGATGAGGCTGAAAGAAAGGGCTTAATAAAGCCTGGTGGAACCATCGTAGAACCTACTTCTGGAAATACAGGTGTTGGCCTTGCTATGGTTGCCTTATTAAGAGGTTATAAAACAATTTTCACCATGCCAGATAAAATGAGCATGGAAAAACAAAGATTGTTGGAAGCTTATGGAGCAACAGTAGTTAGAACACCTACTGCAGTTGAACCAGAAGACCCTAGATCATATTATTCAGTAGCAAAACAATTGGTTCAGGATACGGAGAACTCTTTTTCTCCTAACCAATATTTCAATAAAAATAATCCATTAGCTCATTACGAAACTACCGGTCCTGAAATCTGGTCAGATACGGATGGAAAAATCACCCATTTTGTTGCAGGTATGGGAACAGGTGGAACCCTAAGTGGTACGGCAAAGTACTTAAAAGAAAAAAATCCTTCCATAAAGGTCATTGGGGCAGATACAGAGGGATCACTTTATAAACACAAATTTTACGGAACTGAAGGAGAAATCCACTCTTATCTTATTGAAGGTATAGGGGAAGATTTCATGCCTGAGACGATGGATCTTAATTTGTTGGATGAGGTAATTACCGTTACAGATAAAGATGCTTATGCTATGTGTCGCGAGCTGACAAAAACAGACGCTATGTTAGTAGGATCTTCGGCTGGAGCCGCAATTGTAGCTGCTTTGGAAGCTGCAAAAAAATTAAGCGAGGATGATATAATGATCGTTTTCTTGCCTGATACTGGAAGAAGTTACCTCAGTACTGCATTTAATGAGGACTGGTTAAAAGAAAAAAATCTTATCTAATGTAGTATGAAGTTCAGAACAAAATCAATTCATGTAGGTGAAGAACCTAACTATAAAGAAGGTGGAACAGGTGATGCGGTGGTGCCTTTACATTTGGCAACAACTTTTGCTAGAAAAGAAGTTGAAATACCAACAGCTGGATACGAATATTCCAGATCTCTTAACCCAACTAGAAAGGCTGTAGAAGATAAATTTGCAGCTATTGAAGGTGCTAAATATGGATTGGGATTTTCATCGGGATTAGCTGCTGAAAGTACAATATTATTCGCCTTGATTAAAAGTGGTGATCATGTTGTTTGTATTGATGATGTTTACGGTGGGACACAACGTTTGTTTAGAAAGGTTTTCGGTGAAAAGTATAATGTGGAGTTTACTTTTGTTGATGCTACAGATGCCCAACTTGTAGCGGATGCCATTCAAAACAATACACGATTGATTTGGATCGAAACCCCTACTAATCCAATGCTGAAGATATGTGATATTGAAGCTATTTCAACTATCGCCAAAGCCAAAAATGTATTACTTGCCGTAGATAATACCTTTTTGAGTCCATATTTTCAGAATCCACTTGAGCTTGGTGCAGACATTGTAATGCACTCTACCTCTAAATATATCAACGGACACAGTGATTCAATTGGTGGAGCTGTAATGTGCAATGATGATGCTATTTATGAGCAAATACAATTTATGCAGAACTCTGTTGGAGCCATTATGTCACCTTTTGATAGTTATATGGTGGCTAGAGGGATCAAAACACTCGGATTGAGAATGGAGCAACATCAAAAGAATGCTATGTCTCTTGCTGAATTATTAGAATCACATCCTAAAGTGAATAAGGTAATTTATCCTGGATTAGCTTCTCACCCACAACATTCACTTGCTAAAAAGCAAATGTCAGGTTTTGGAGCTATGATAAGTTTTGAAGTCAAAGGAGATATTAATAATGCTAAAAACTTCCTAGAAGCGGTTCACCATTTTGTATTGGCAGAAAGTTTAGGGGGAGTTGAATCACTTATTGAACATCCTGCTATCATGACACATGCATCAGTTCCAATTGAAGATCGTGTGAAATTAGGGATTTCAGATACACTTATCAGATTATCTGTTGGTGTAGAAGATCTTTCAGATTTAGAACAAGATATCTTACAGGCCCTAGATAAAGCGTAATAATTATTTCGCTTTATTCCTTAACATGGGGACAAATCTGAAATCGCCAAAATCGATGATTTCAAATTTGTCCTCATCTCTTTTTATAACACATTTCATTTTTTGAATAATCTCCCCAACGGGAATTACCATAATCCCGCCTACCCTAAGCTGTTTTTTTAACGCTTCGGGAATATGAGGAGCACCGCAAGTAACAATTATTTTGTCGAATGGAGCCTCTTCAGGCCAGCCTTCATAACCGTCACCAAAGCGCATTTCGGCCCTAATATTTAATTTCTGAAGTAATAACTTAGCTTTTCTTAGAAGTGGTGCATGCCGTTCAATAGTATAAACTTTAGCACCCATTTTAAATAGAATAGAAGCTTGATACCCTGACCCTGTACCAATTTCCAATACCCTATCACCTTTTTTAAGGTTCAATAATTCAGTTTGAAAAGCTACTGTATAAGGTTGTGAAATGGTTTGATCGTTCCCAATTGGAAAAGCATTGTTCTGGTATGCAAGGTGTTCAAAAGAAGATTCCAAAAAAAAATGTCTTGGAATACTAATAATAGCATCCAAGACTTTTTCCGATTCTATACCTTGTGAAATTAGTTCATCCACTAATTTCTTTCTCAAGCCTTTATGTTTGGTTGTATCTATCACTAATATTAAAAGGTATATCTAGCAGCAATACTAATTCTCCCTGAATTAATTAATTCTTTATAATCAACATATTCCGCATTCAAGTGTAAATTCTTAGTTATATAAAACTCTGCACCCAATCCGAAACCATAACTTCCACCGCTTGTATCATGATTTCTAATTAGATTATCATCATCTGTTAATTCTTCATGATTAAATTCACCATGTAAATGGAATTCTGATTCAATCTTAGTACTCATGTAGGCAACCGGTAAATAAATGGACCATACCTTCGTATCGTAGTTGTTTATTATCCTAGAAAAATGAAAATGGGCAAATCCACCGAATTCAGAAGATTCAATACTGTGGTTGAAATCAACAGTTCCAAATAGAAAATCTGGAAGATTCTCTTCATATTTTGTCATTCCATATTTGGCCCCAACATTAATTATACTGTGGCCTTGATGCTTTAAAAGAGTAGCTCCTATCATTACCTCAGCCCCATAGGATCGAATTGTCCCGGATCCTAAGGAGATAGCATTCCCCTCTATTCCTCCATCAATTAAAGTATAGCTAATATTCTCTTGGGAGAAGGAATAACTTGATGCTCCGATTCCAAAAAATAGGTTTTTATCCTCAGTATAATACTGAGCATTGGCTATATAACCTGAAAACACAAATAACAAAAGTAGAATTGACCTCATTTTAATCTTATTTACAGATGTAAAAATCATGAAAAAATGAGGACTTTGCAAATCTTATAAAAGCAATATTTATTAATTATGTGATCTTGATAAAATTTAGCTAAATTTGAACAAAATTACACACATTATATATGAAGATAGGAGTTCTAGGAGCTGGTCATTTAGGAAAAATCCATATTAGACTGTTAAAAGAGATAGAAGAATTTGAATTAGTAGGTTTCTTTGACCCTAATCCAACCTCTGCCAAATTGGTAAGTGATGAGTTTGGTGTTAAATCCTTCAGTACTATTCAAGATTTATTGAATGCGGTTGAAGTAGTAGATATCGTAACGCCTACTTTGTCTCATTATGACTGCTCAATTCAAGCGCTTAAAGCTGGAAAGCACATTTTTATTGAAAAACCTGTTACGAACAGTTTAGAAGAAGCGTATCAGATTTCAAAATTAAGAGCTGAAATGGGTACTAGAGTTCAAATTGGTCATGTTGAAAGATTCAATCCTGCATTTATGGCTGCCCAAGACAAATTTGATGAACCTATGTTCATTGAAACACACCGTTTGGCACAGTTTAATCCAAGGGGTACAGATGTATCAGTAGTGCTTGATTTGATGATTCATGATCTTGATATAGTATTAAATATTGTGAAATCAGATATCAAATCTGTTAGTGCAAATGGTGTAGCAGTGGCTTCAGAAACACCGGATATATGCAATGCTAGGGTTGAATTTGAAAATGGATGTGTTGCTAATCTGACGGCAAGTCGAATTTCCATGAAAAATATGCGAAAAACACGTTTATTTCAAAAGGACGCCTATATTTCAATAGATTTCTTAGAAAAGGAATGTGAGATTGTTAGAATGAGTGATGTTGATCCAAATTCTGAAAATCCATATTCAATGATCATTGATGTGGATACTAAAGGAAATAAAAAGGAGATTCAATTCGAAAAGCTAGAAGTTACCGAAAATAACGCCATAAAGGAGGAGTTAATCAGTTTTTATAAAGCTATCAAACAAGGAGAAACCCCTATTGTTAGTTTAACAGATGGTACCAGAGCTTTGGAATTGGCTTACCAAATTGCTGAAAGTATTAAATAAAATTATGAAGCAAATTGTTAAGTTACCCTATCTAATAAGTATATGTAGTATCTTACTTTTCAACAGTTGTGGTAAAGAAGAGGCTCAAATACCTTCTTATCTAAATATAGATCACTTTGACCTAGTGACAACGGAAGGTCAAGGCTCGGATAGTCATAAAATTTCTGTTGTATGGATTACTGTTGGACCGGATTTAATAGGTCCATTTGAATTACCTTGTACTGTACCAATTTTAAAGGAAGGAGTTCAGGAAATTACACTTAAAGCAGGTATTCGAATTAATGGAATTGCTGCCACAAGAATGATTTATCCGCCCTTTAATATTGACTCCCAAGGAAGTGATGTACTCAACTCTGATAATGAAATCATTACAGAGGTAAATCTTGTAAGAGATAGTATAGTGACCTTAAATGGTAGGGCAAAATACCATGATGAAGTAGCATTCCTGAATATTGAAGACTTTGAAGGGATTGGTACAACTATGGATACTGTTCAACTTTCGGATTCTACAAAAACTCCCCCGATATATACAGCGGATTTTCAAAAAGTGAAGGATAGCACCTTAGTATTTGAAGGAGAGAGTTCAGGTTATATTGGGCTAACAGAGGAGAAACATGAATTTATTTTAAAGAATGTCCTAGATTTCCCTATTCCAACAACATTTGGTTCTACCTTTATTGAACTGAATTATAAGAATGAGGCCCCGATTACTGTTGGTTATGTTTTGAAAGGAGAATTTGGATCAATAATTAGAAACAAGCTAATTCTAACTCCAACAGATGAGTGGAACAAAGTATATGTATCGATCAGTCCATTAGAGGATATTTCCTCCAATAACATTGATGCTGAAAGTTTTTATATTTATGTACGCGGTGTACTTACCGACGATCTAACTACTGCTGACATCTACTTAGATAATATCAAACTTATTAGTAAATAATGAACAGAAGGTTACAAATTGCCAAATATGTCGTTCTTGATCTACTTGCATCTGCGATAGCATGGGGACTTTATTTCAATTTCCGAAAAATCAAATTTGAAGGATTTACATTTTCTTTTGAATGGATGAAAACGGATGAGAAATTTTGGCAAGGAATTCTGGGGATATCTGTTTTATGGATCGTGATCTACACCTTAACAGGAACCTACAGGAAAATTTATAGAAAATCTAGAATCCTTGAATTGGGTAAAACCATCGTTCATTCATTTTTAGGTGTTCTTCTCATTTTCTTTGCTTTCATTCTCGATGATTTCATACAGGAATATAGTAATTATTATAAGGCCTTATTATTCTATTTTAGCTGTCAGATTGTATTTGTATATCTGTTTAGATTTGTACTTCTTACCATCACAAATAAAAAGATACATTCCAAGGATATTGGCTTTCCAACCATTTTAATTGGGAATAAAAAATCTGCAATTGATTTATTTTTAAAGCTTGAAAATAGCTATAAATCAAGTGGAAATAAATTCTTAGGATATGCATATATTCATCATAATCAATCCAATAGATTAGATAGCTACTTACCATGTTTGGGAGAGGTTGATCAAATTGAAGAAATGATCAAAAAGCACAAAATCGAAGAAGTTGTAATCGCAATTGAGGATGATGAGCATGATCATTTAGAACGAATAGTTAATAAACTAGAAGTTGCCAAGGTAGATGTAAAAGTCCTTCCTACTATGTATGATATTCTTATTGGATCGGTAAAAGTATCTTCCCTATTCGATGTTCCGTTATTGAATATTCAATTTAAACTTTTACCGGTTTGGCAAAGTGTATTAAAAAGAATTCTTGACATTGTTTCTTCTGCATTGGTTCTGGTATTATTATCACCATTTTATTTAATGTGTGCCATTCTAATAAAGTTAGGATCCGATGGTCCCATTTTCTATAAGCAAGAAAGAATTGGCCTAAATGAAAAACCATTTTACATCATTAAATTCAGATCCATGTTTATGGATGCTGAAAAGCAAGGCCCTCAACTAAGTTCTGAAAGGGACCCACGTATCACTAAATGGGGTCGTATAATGCGAAAATATCGCTTGGATGAATTCCCACAGTTCTATAACGTTCTTATTGGTGATATGTCTATTGTTGGACCTAGACCAGAAAGACAATATTATATAGATCAAATTGTAGAAAAGGCCCCATATTATAGGCAAACTTTAAAAGTGAAGCCAGGAATAACTTCATGGGGAATGGTGAAATTTGGTTACGCAGAAAACATTGAAGAAATGATCGAAAGATTGCGCTTCGACATCATATATATAGAAAATTTATCCTTGTTGAATGACTTTAAAGTATTGGTATACACCATCGTTATAGTATTACAAGGAAGAGGTAAGTAAAATAATCCAACTAAGATACGGTTAGAAAATGAAAAACATTACTGTAATCGGTGCAGGAACCATGGGAAATGGTATTGCACATACATTTGCTCAATCAGGTTATCATGTTAACTTAATGGATGTTTCTGAAGTTTCTTTAGAAAAAGCCATTAATACAATAGGTAAAAACCTTGATAGAATGGTAACTAAAGGGAAAATATCGGCAGAGGATAAAGCCAATACTTTAGCCAACATTACTACTCAAACAGACTTGAAAACAAGTGTTGAAAATGCTGATTTAGTTGTTGAGGCCGCTACGGAAAACGTTGAAATCAAATTAAACATTTTCCGTCAGGTTGACGAATATGCCAAAGCTGAAGCCATTCTTGCTTCAAATACTTCATCTATATCAATCACTAAGATTGGTGCAGCAACCAACCGTCCAGAGCAGGTAATAGGAATGCATTTTATGAATCCAGTACCAATTATGAAATTGGTTGAGATCATCAAAGGATATTCAACTACACAAGAAGTATGTGATCAGATTACAGCATTGTCTAAGAATCTAAACAAGATGCCTGTTGAAGTAAATGACTATCCAGGTTTTGTTGCCAATAGAATATTGATGCCTATGATTAACGAGGCTATTATTACCTTATTTGAAGGAGTAGCCGGTGTAGAAGAAATTGATACAGTTATGAAGTTGGGAATGGCTCATCCAATGGGACCACTACAGTTAGCAGACTTTATCGGTCTAGACGTATGCCTATCCATTATGAATGTATTACATGAAGGATTCGGTAATCCAAAATATGCGCCATGCCCACTATTAGTAAACATGGTTACTGCAGGTAAGTTAGGAATAAAATCAGGTGAAGGTTTCTACGATTATTCGGAGAGCAGAAAAGCTGAAAAAGTTGCAAAGCAATTTGCTTAAAATACAAAGCCACTCAAATGAGTGGCTTTTTTTTTCTTAAAACTTCGAAAAGACTCCAAATGTAATGGCAGGAGATTTGGGTAAGTGATTAGCGCTTATTGCTCCACCAGGATTAAAAGTAACCCCTAATTTATCGTTGACCTCATAAATAACCTTTATCCCTATTCCGATATATTCCTGATCATTTAAATAGAGCCCAGCCCATACTTCAGGCGCTGTATCATAATCACCGTTTTTAAGACTAGCTAAGATGTCTAAATAGCCAATCAGCCATAATCTATTCTTAAATTTATAACCAGCCTCTAAATAGGCCTTAATTCGATCACTATAATCATTGTTAAAGTATTCGAAGCCTAGATATGCTTGGGAATAATATTTATCTTGACTATAACCAATGGAGACACCTGGCTTTAATGCCATTGCATCATAACCCGTTCGCAATCCTTTATCTACATCCGATTGAATACTATTGGCCATTACCATAAATTGACCTGAGACTATTAATTTCTTTTTTAGGATTAAATGTCTAAATCCAAATTCCATATTAGATAAGCCAGTCAGTTTACCACCTTTAGCGAATTGCACCGAACTTAAGTCTGAAATAGCCTCATTGGTGCTTTTTAAACTCGCAATATTATTTTCACTTTCTTTAAAATCCAAGTATTTCAAAGGAATATTTGCAATCAATGTAGTCTTTTCTGTCAAGCCATATTCCCCATATAGTTGAAAAGTCAAGTCCGTTCCCTCAGTATCTAATGTGTATTCATCATTGCCATCAAAAAATTGAGAATCATAATTAAAAATTCCAGTTGTTGAGAATTGTAAATAGGTTTCACCGATAGGTCTTAGCCATGCTGACTGAGCATAAAGAGATGCATTTGTGAGTATAAAAATAGATGCAATTAAGAATATTCTAATCATTTATTTTTTTATTTCAATATACAATACATTTTGCGATATGCCTGAATATATAGGTAGTTTAGCTATGGTGAACAAATAAAATGAAATTGTTATAGTGTGATTTACAACCCTATTCCTTAGAGCTTTATGAACTTTAACTAAACTAAGGATGTAAATAAATTTAACTTTTACTATTTTGTTTAAAAACGCTATAAATCTCACCTAACCCAATAGAACAACAACGATTTCCGCTATAACTCCTACCCTTTCTTAGGGTATGATTCTTATTAAATAAACCAAGAAAGGAAAAACTGAATTTTCCTAAAAATTGAAAGAAATTACATTGAAAATCTAAAGGTGAATTGAAAACGAAATAACAGGTTAGTAAAATATCTCTACAGGAAATCCTTCAAGATCGCTAAAGTAGAGTGCATATTGATCTCTTTTTCCATGGGAGTAATATCTTGGTTGCCTTTGATCAATAATATCAAATTTGGAAATACTACTATACATGGAATCTACCTGCTCCTTAGAATTGACCCTAATTGAGATAGGATCTGAGCTTAGACTTCTAGATTTATAATATCTCCTGGTCCTAGTTGGAATGGAAAGTTTGATTTCAAAGTATATCTGAAGATCTTTAAAACAATAACTCTTTACGCCATCTATTTCATCGGAAATAAAGTTTAGTGTTTTAAACAGGGCATTATAGAATAGTACAGCTGCTTTAAAATTTGTTACTCCATAGGTATAACATTTATATCCACTTGTAATGGCTTGGGCTTTTGAGAATTTTACAGTCTTCATAGATGCATTCCTTAAAATTTCACGAAATACAAGGCAATAGCCAGCTACCACCTCGTATCTATAGAAACAAATCTATAGAACTAGCCTAAACAAGATCAAAGGTTTACAAGGGTATTATGTCTACTTTACCGAATGGGAGACAAAAAAAATAAATCATCTAAAGACACATGAATCTTATCTAATTAAGAAGAAGAAAACATTATCAATTTTCAATATAGAACTCAACTTATTGATTATGAGCAAAAACTTGGTCTAAAAAACAGAAATCTAAATATAGAATAAACTTAACCTTCGTTTAATAATTAAAAATATCTGTATTCTTAGAAAAAATATGCAGTAGTTAAAAAAATTGTATAGGCAGAATATTCAAGAAAAAAATACTATTCAAGTAAGGCATTTTCCATCTTCATTTTTCCTTTTTTACGCTTTTTAAAAACTATTAAGCCTATAAAAACTAAGAAAAATTCCAAAGCTAACATACTAGCCATTGCTCCAGAAATAGAGCTATTGATTGTATAAGCAAGGATATAGCCCATAACAACACCGATAGAGGCAATTAATATGGATAAGAATAGCATTGTATTCAATCGCTTCGTTAAAAGAAAAGCCGTAGCAGGTGGTATTACTAAGAAGGCTAATACCAAAATGGCCCCAATAGATTCAAAAGAAAGTATGGTTACCGTTGAAACCATACCCATCAGTAAATAATGCCAGAAACCGATCGATATACCGATTGCAGTTGCGTATACAGGATCAAAGGTTGTAAGCTTGAACCCTTTAAAACCAAAATAGAGGAGTATAGAAATAAAAACAGTTAAAAACCCACCATTTAAGATTGCTCTTGGTAAATAGAAACCAAATAATCCTGTAGTATCCAATGGGACATAGGCAATTTCACCATACAATACACAATCTTGGTCTACATCTACATTGTCATTCATGAATGAAATCATAACCACCCCCAATGCGAACAACCAAGTATAGGTAACCCCTATTGAAGCATCTTCTTGTAATCGCCCTACCTTATTGAAGGTTTCAATTAGATACGTACATAATAGACCTACACTAGCTGCACCTAACAGCATAGGAATCGATTGGTAAGAATCGGACAGGAAATAAGCTATTACAATTCCAGGAAGCACGGCATGCGATATAGCATCACCCAGCATGGCCATTTTACGTAATACCAAAAACACACCTACTAAGCAACATGGAATAGCTATAAGAAGTGCGGATAATACTATCCAAAAAAAATTTGAATCAAACAACTCCATTATACATAAGGTATTTTAGTATGATGTGGATCTTCATCCGGATAGGATAACAGTTTTTCCAATTCTTTTTCCAACTCTGGACTAATAAAGTGCTCTATAGTATCCGCATCATCATGAACATGATCCGATGAAATACCTAAATGCTTTGTTAAATACATTTCCCATAATCTATGTACTTTTACAATCCTTTTCGCCTTAACCCAACCCTCATCCGCTAGTCCCCAAAGACTTCCCTCTTTAATCACCAAACCAATTTTACATAAGTCATTTAGGGCATACGATAATTTAGGTTCTTCAAAATATCTTCTATTCCTTAGATCTGAACTAGACCTTAATTTATCGAATGCTTTGTCTGATTCTGCCAAATGATAAAAGGTCTTTAAAATATTATCATGAAACATTTTCTGCTTCAGTCTTTTACTTTTTAAATTCCTGGCTACAACTCCTCTTTTAGGAGCAAACAATATGGAAAAAACAGCTATTAAGGAAAGAAATATTACAATCCACGGGCCTGTAGGCATTTTAGAGACAGAATAGCTCAATAAGGCTCCTGCTATTCCTGAAATGGACGCTATTACAGATGACAGAAGGATTAAATTAACCAGCTTATTCGTCCAAAATCTTGCTGAGGATGCTGGCGTAACCAATAAGGCAGCCATTAGTATAATTCCAACAATTTGAATACCTGTCACAATTACCAGAACGGTAAGAAATGACAATAAAAACTCAAATAATGCCACATTTAATCCAATGGATTTGGCAAAAGCCTTATCAAACGAGACTAATAGAAATTCCTTATAGAAAATAGTTATACAGGTAATAACTAGAATGCAAATAGAAAATAGCCAAACAAAATCAGAATATAACATGGCAGCAGCCTTACCAAAGAAAAACTTATCCAAACCTGTTTGCTCTGCACCGTAATTCCTTTGTATAAATGTGATAAGTAATATTCCTATTCCGAAAAAGCCACTTAATACTACCGCTATAGCAGTATCCATTTTTAATTTAGTTCTCTTCACTATTTGATTCATGAAATAAATAGAAAGCGATCCGGTAAAACATGCTCCTAAAATCAGCCAAAAAGGGGCTTTAGTACCTGTTACCATAAATCCTAATGCTACACCTGGCAATACGGCATGAGCAATTGCATCACCCAACAATGCCCTTTTACGCAAAAATGTAAAAGCACCAATTGAGCCGGAGGCAATTCCTAAGGATACAACTGCCAAAAGTATAATTAGAATACTCATGTCTTTTCGTGTTCTTTTCTACTTATTTCAAGATTCTTAAGTATATGAGTCATTTGACTTAAAATGGATAATTTTCCGCCATAGGTCTCTTCCAGTAGCTCTTGCGTAAATACTTCGGAAGTTGGCCCAGAGGCAACCAAACGCGTATTAACCATTAGCAGCCAGTCAAAATATTCATTCACAGATTGTAAATCATGATGCACAACAACAATGGATTTCCCATCATTTTTCATTTTGTGTAATAGATCAATAATAGACTTCTCTGTTGTAGCATCCACTCCTGCAAAGGGTTCATCCATCAGGTATAAACTTGCATTTTGCGCCAAAGATCTTGCAAGAAAGACCCTTTGTTGCTGACCACCTGACAGTTGAGATATTTGCCTATCTCTGTAACCCTCCATACCAACTTGTTCAAGGCAATACATTGCCCATTCCTTATCAGCCTTATTAATACGCTTAAACAAACCCTTTTGCGCGTATAAACCCATTAAAACAACCTCCATAGCAGAAGCTGGAAAATCCCAATCAACGGACTCTCTTTGAGGAACATAACTAACTTTCTTCCTAACTTCCTCCAATTTATTACCGAAAAGCTTAACATAACCACTATCCGGCTTTAGGATACCCATAATTGATTTCAGCAATGTTGATTTCCCAGCACCGTTAGGTCCAATAACCCCTGTTAGTAAACCAGAAGGTAATTTAAAGTCGACATCCCATAATACGGGTTTCTTATCGTAACTTACGGTTAAATCATGCGCTTCAATGATGCTTTCCTTTTCCATAATACTTATTTTAATGCAGAAACAATGGTATTTACATTATGCCTTACCATGCCCAAATAAGTTCCTTCCTCCGTATTTTCTTCTCCCATGGAATCAGAAAATAGCTCTCCACCAATAACCAATTGGTGACCTTTTGAATTACATCGTTCAACAACCGCCTGTAGCGCTTTCGGAGAGACTGAACTTTCAACAAATACAGCTTTTATCTGCCTTTCTATGATCAACAAAACTGCATCTTCAATATCTTTAATTCCATATTCAGTAGATGTTGAAATACCTTGTAAACCTTTAACCTCAATATCATAAGCCCTTCCAAAATATGCAAAGGCATCATGTGCAGTTAATAACACTCTTCTTTCATCAGGAATTTCTTTTAAAGCACTGGATATTTCCTTATCCAATGTTCTCAGTTGAAATAAGAACTTTCCCTTATTCAAATTTATATCTTCCTTCCAATGGGGATAATAAGTAATCAATTGATCAGCAACATCGCTACAAATTTCTGCCCATAACTGAACATCAAACCAAACATGTGGGTCAATACCAGTTGCAAATTCACCGGTTTTTCTTAATCTATCTTCAGGTAATTGATCCGTTATCGCAAAAACGTTCTTGGTTCTACCTAATTTTTCAAAAATCTCAGTCATTTTACCTTCCAGATGCAAACCATTATACACTACAAGGTTCGCCTTTTGCATAAGTACTAAATCACCTTGGGTAGCTTTATAATAATGTGGATCGACTCCAGCTTTCATCAAACGATGAATTTTAGCGGTTTTGGGTAAAAGGTTTTCCAGCAAATCACCAATCATACCCGTCGTGGTAACTACAGAAATATTGGATGGATTAATCGGTTCTACTTGTCTATTTTGATCGCTATCACAACCAACCAAAATACAACACAGCATTATAATTTTTAAAAAAACATTCATTACACCTTTTCTTTTACTAACAAACATTTAGCGACTTCCTTGCTGATATGAATTTCCTTACTTTCTAAAGCAATTTGTAAGGAGCCATCAAATTCAAATTTTTGTAACAATTTAATTTCCTTCCCAATTTGAAGACCAACCTGATTCAGATACTTTAAAAATTCAGGATCATCCTGATTAACCCCTAATAGAATATAATTGAAGCCACTTTCAACCAAACTAAAAACAACTGTAGAACGTTTTGGTATATTTCCTTCACTATCCGGAATTGGATTACCGTGCGGATCCCATTTGGGGAAATCTAAAAATTCCTCTAAACTTTTTGTCAGCTTATCAGACTTTATATGTTCTAACTGCTCAGCAACTTCATGAACTTCCTCCCAGCCAAATGCCAATTTCTCCACTAAAAACAACTCCCACAATCTGTGCTTCCGGACAACATTAACAGCGTAATTATACCCTATAGGGCTTAATTTCACTCCTTTATACTTCACATAATCACACAAACCTTTATCTGATATTTTTTTAATCATATCAGTTACTGAAGCAGCTTTAGCATTCAGCTCTTCAGCCAAGGCACTAGTTGTAACATTTTGTTGTTGCTTTCCACTTAATTTGAAAATTGATTTAAGGTAGTTTTCCTCTGATCGGGTAAGTTTCATAGATCTGCTTATTATAAGGGCAAAGTTAGCTCTTTTTTATTTTTAGGCAAGACTAAAAATAAAATTTAATATTGGTTAAACTATTTTATTAGTTTCTTTTAAATACCTTTTATAAATAAGCGTTGTATTTAAAAATTTTTAGGCGTAAATTAACAATTCAATTATCTTTGATAAAAAAGGAATATCATGTTACATAAAGAAATAGAAGAAGCATTAAATCAGCAGGTAGCGAGTGAATCAGATTCATCTAACTTGTATCTTGCTATGGCATCTTGGGCAGAAACAAATGGGTACGAAGGAAGTGCTAACTTTCTGTATCAACATTCAGATGAGGAGAGAATGCACATGCTTAAATTGGTGAAATATATTAACGAACGAGGTGGGCATGCAAAAATAACATCTTTAAGTGAGCCGAAAAGTCATTTTGACTCTTTAACTGATGTGTTTGAAGCTCTCTTAAACCATGAATTAAAGGTATCTGAACAAATTAACGAATTGGTTCATATTTGTCTTCAGAGGAGAGATTATACTACACATAATTTCCTTCAATGGTATGTAGCAGAGCAAATTGAAGAAGAAGCACTTGCTAGATCCGTTATGGATAAATTAAAATTGATTGGAAACGATAAAGGTGGATTGTATTTGTTTGATCGCGATGTAGCACAAATGTCTGTTATATCAGCTGCTCAAGATTCTCCTGCTTAATAGCATTCACGAACAAAAAAAAAGCGAATTAGATATCTAATTCGCTTTTTTTTATTTCATATTTTGGATAGAACCTTTTGCACTTTCTGCTAATTTGTGATCAGGATGCTTTTCCAGGAATTCTTTATAGAAGGCAATACTATAATCTTTATGTTTATAATAACCCGAGCGATGAAATGCCATTTCACATACTAGTCCCTTTGAAAAACGAGCAAATGCAACCTTTTTATGATCTGGATACAACTTTTCAAAATCATTAAAAACATCTAAAGCCATAAACCATTTATCCAACCCTAAATAGACATCTGCTTGTCGCAACATTATTTCAGGGTTTTCCTCAAAGTTTGGATGTTTCGCTAAAAAGTCAGTATACGACTTTAACAATCCATCTGCGGCATCTTCTTCTATGGCTTTTTCTTTGGCTTCAGTGAAAAAATGTTGTTCCTTATTTTTAAGGGAATTCCAATCTTTTGTAGAAGGAGAAGCACAACTAATCAAAAACAAAACTGATAGTATAGTGGCTATTCTCATTATTTTCCTCTTCTAACTTTATAGTATTTCATACGGTAGTCTGGTCTTATTTTACCTAGCCTGATATTGTCCAATCTTTTACTGATCAACTTCTTTCTTAATGGAGACAATAAATCAGTAAATAAAACGCCTTCAACATGGTCGTATTCATGTTGAATAATTCTGGCAGCAAGACCTTTAAAGGTTTTTGTTTGCTTTTCGAAATTACTGTTGTAATACTCAACATGAATAACAGCTTTTCTACTCACATCTTCTCTAACTTCAGGGATAGATAAACAACCTTCATTGAATAACCATTCCTCCCCTTCTTCTTTGGTAATTACCGGATTAATAAAGACCTCTTTAAATCCTTCCAATTCAGGCTCATCCTCAGAAAATGGATCAGCATCGATAATAAATAAGCGAAGTGACTTTCCAATCTGTGGAGCTGCAAGTCCTACACCATGAGCATTGTACATGGTTTCAAACATATTATCGATTAAATCATTTAATCCAGGATAATCTTTAGAGATTTCCTCTCCCATTTTCTTCAATACGGGATCACCGTACGCAATAACTGGTAAGATCATAATTAAGATCAATTATTTTGTTCAAGATATGATTGCAAAATGATGGTTGCACTTATTTTATCAATCAATCCTTTATTTCTTCTTTTCTTTTTAGATATTCCTGATTCAATCATGACATTAAAAGCCATCTGAGAAGTCAAACGCTCGTCAACCATTTGAATCGGAATAGTAGGGAACTTTTTTAATAATTTTTCAGAGAATGATTCAACCATTAAGGTTGTTTCAGATTTCTCGCCATTCAACCTTAAGGGATATCCAACGACAAATTTCTCCACTTGATTTTCCCGTAGATATTTTGCGATAAAATCAAATAATGATGAAGTATCAACAGTAGTCAGTCCACTTGCGATAATTTGCAAATCATCTGTCTCGGCTAATCCTGTTCTTTTTTTTCCGTAATCAATTGCTAAAATCCTTGCCATCGCGCAAAGTTAAGAAGCATTCTGCAGAGTACAAAGTAGAATTGGATAATTCAAAAAGTGCTATTTCCTCAAAGGTTTCAACAAATATTCTAAGCCATTCAACTTTATCTCGTACATAGTAGACATCAGCATTCCCAGCTTACCCTGTGGAAAACCTTTACCATGGTACCAAACAAGGTAATATTCTGGTAGGTCACACAATAACCTCCCTTCATACTTTCCAAAGGGCATTTTCATGGTTACTAAATCCACCAATGGACTTCTTTTTTTTACTTCTTTCATATTGATATTAAGGAAAACAGTGCCAATGTACCATAAGTTTGGCTAAATATGATGTATAGCATGCTTTCTTTTTATTGCATTTCCTTCATTTGCAATGTCAATCCTTACTTTTATTCAGTTTAAATAAAGACTATGTTAACCTATACCAATTTCATTTCAGATGTACTTCTAGCGCCTATTACCCAATTCGCAAATCCAAACACGCGAATATATTACCTGTACCTTCTTACCTCTCTATTAATGGCTTTGATTTTCTACATCATCAAACGCAAAAACAAATCAATAGTTCAATACCTATTTCCAAAGAAGGTATGGTTACATCCATCTGCAAAAATGGACTATTCCATCTTTATAATTAATGGGCTAATATCAAGTCTATTGATAATCCCTTTTATGGTAAGTAGCGCTAGTATATTTTCTATGAGCTATAAAATGCTTCAATCACTTTTCGGCACAGCTAGCCAATTGGATTTATCAGAAAGCACCTCCATCCTACTCTATACACTCTTATTATGGCTTTTTAGTGACTTTACCCGGTTCTTGGCACATTATATTATGCACAAAATACCAAGTCTTTGGGAATTTCATAAAGTGCATCACTCAGCTGAAGTGCTGACACCTTTTACTCAATATAGATCGCATCCTGTGGAAGTGTTCATTTTCAATTTAAGAGCAGTAATTTCTATTGGATTTATTACCGCCATCTGTACTTATTTCTTTAGTTATGACCTGAGTATAGTAGAAGTAATAGGAGTTAATGTATTTCGTTTTATTTTCCTCTCTTTAGGTTCCAATTTAAGGCATTCCCATATCTCAATTCGATATGGTAAATTTTTGGAGCATATTTTTATTAGCCCAGCTCAACATCAGATCCATCACAGTAATGATCCCAAACATTTCGACACAAATATGGGATCCCATCTAGCAATTTGGGATTGGATATTTGGAACATTACAAGTAGCCAAAAGTAAATCCAGATTGGTTTTTGGCTTAGACAATACAACCAATCAAGAACATAGAAATCTATGGAAAGTATATGCAAAACCTTTTATACGAGCTTTCAAAAGATAGGCACAAACCTATCTTATTAACTCAATATACGTTCATCTTGATATTTATATCTCAATGAAATCAAAGCTGGAATCAAAATGAGTATCAAGCCTATGAAAATTCCAATTCCCGCGTATGCAAAACCTGTAAGATACGGCTGAATTTGAATCATCATTTCTTGGAAAGATAAGGATCCACTTGCTAAAGCTTTTCCAACACCAGCCATCAACAAGGAAATCCAAAAGAATGCTAGTGAAAAATTCAATATCCAAAACCCGATATTTACGCTACCTGAATAGCGCAAGTATCGGGATTGATTATGGTCGCCTTTTATGATATAAAAAACGGACGAAAGAAGAATCATAGAATTTATCCCGATAGTACTCCCCATAGCATGAGCAACCGTAATATGTGTTCCATGGCTAAGAATATTTAAACCTGGGATTGACATTAATAGGGCTAATATTAGGTTTAAAAACACCCATATATCGGATGCAAAAAGAAACCTATATGGCAATAAGTGAAAATGTCGTTGTGCCGTGCTCAATGATTTTCTCCAATCCCAAATAATCTTCCCTAGAATTAACAGTTCAGTCATACTAACTGTATAAGCAAGATGTCTTATCCAACTAGCGGATGGTACTGCATAGGTATGATGTGCCCAACCAAATATCAAATTAGTTAGCCCCAAGAAGTATAGAAGAAATGCAGTTTTGGAGGTGGCCAACTTTTCATTTTTGCCAATTCGTTCCATCAAAAAGATAGCCGTACCATAGACCAGTAGATTCCAAGAACCCACCAGAGCTCCATACGCTTTCCATTGGATGGTTATCTCTCTTATAACATTCCCGGAAATAAAATCAAAAATCCAGGCATTGGCTTCCAAAAAAGTAATAAAAAAGAAGGCTATTCCCGTTGCCCACATCCATAGATATACCGGCCAATTGGTCCTTACCTTAAATATTGTTTTGTAAAAATTATACGCAAAGAGTAACCAAGAAAAAAGTATGGGTAATGCAAGAATAGGAGGGAATTCCCAATATTCCCGACCTCCAAATTTACCTAGTATATAGGCAATTAATATACACAGTCCTGTTCCTAAGAATATGGCCAGATGCACTTTAATTAAAGTTGTAGAATACCATTTTAACCCGATGTATTTAGGAACATAATGGTAAATTCCACCTATAGCGATTAAGAATATCCAAGCAACCACTAATGATACATGAAGAGGTCTAGCTTTAAAAAATGGAATTTCAGGTAAAAAATCTGGCACGATCATTTGGAATGCCCCAATGCTACCAAAAAGTAAGCCCAATAATAAGGCTAGCATTCCTGTTAAAATAAAAATGAAGGAAATATCTTTAGCTTTATTCATCAAATTTTGTTTCAATGGTTCCGTACCAGGTTATTTCTGTATCCGTTAAAGGGTAATTCACTGAATTACCTATGAATTTCAAATAACTTACCAATGCATCAATCTCACTATTTGACATAGGGAATTTGGGCATTCTCTCTGTTCCTGAAATAATAAATGCACGCGCATAAGCCTCACCTTTGTTCTTATCACTTATCACATTAGTCAAATCGGGTCCCATATAGCCACCTAAGCCCATTATCTGATGACAGGAAATACAATTGTATTTCTGAAAGGTTTCTTTACCCATTTTGGCTTCTGGGCTGTAAACAAGATCATGATTATTAGGAGTAGTTCCTGAAGTGTATACTACAAAAGAATAGACAAAAAAACTGATAATAAGAGACCAAAACATCCATCTCTTATGTACTTTCTTCATTGGTTCCATAGTCAGTTACTGCAAATTCAATAGTTATAGGTTTAATGCAATTAAAAATACTCCTGAATATTGGATACCATTATGCGCTAAATCATATTTTTTAATGATTTCTTATATGTTGAGACTAGCTGCTTGCAAATCGTTCTAACTCAGTAATTTTCATCAATTTTATCTCCTTGTTTTTTAAGGAAATTATACCTTCCTTGTTGAAATCAGATAAAGTTCTTATAGTAGTTGCTGTAGTAATCCCAGCCATTTCACCAATCTCCCGCCTTGTAATCTGAACATCCAAAGTCTGATTATCTTTTTTCAAACCAAACTTATTTTTAAGTACCAATAGCGCTTCAGCCAACCTATCTGCCACTCTTTTTTGTGAAACAGAAAGCACTTGATTTTCCGATCGTTTCAAGTCATTGGATAATAACTCAATGGTTTTCATACAAAGCTTATTACTCGAACGTAATAATGATTCAAAATTTTGAATGGGTATTTGACAAATTAATACATCCTCCATAGCTGTAGCTGTAGTACTATACATTTGCTTAGCTAACATGGACCTATAGCCTAAAATATCTCCTGGTTTTGCAAAACGGATTATTTGATCCTTTCCTTCATTACCTCTTTTGGACAGTTTTACAACGCCATCAAAAATACAAAATAGACCATGAGGATAATTTCCTTCTTGAAAAATCTCCTCTCCTTTTTTGTATTGAAAATTCTTCTTATTCAATGACAGTTCTCCCAATTCCAATTGTGATAAGGAACAAAATACCCTTTTTTCATTGGTACAAGAATCACAGGACGGTATCGTATTTTCAAGTCTTTTCATAATCACACATTTTGAGTGGTGGCACTTACAATTTGGTTAAAATCCTTATTGAAGAATGCTCCAACATTTTCCTTTCTATTCAAAGATTGTTCGACAATCATCAAGGCAATACAAATTAGATTTCTCAATTCACACAGCTCTCTTGAAATTATTGTATTTCTATAGAGTTGATCGGTTTCCCAGAACAGGAGATCCAACCTTGTTTTTGCACTTCTTAATCGCTTATTAGAACGCACAATGGCAACCAAATTACTCATGATAGATTGTACTTCTTCGCGATTGTTCGTAATTATAATTCTCTCCTCTGGCGGAATAGTTCCTGCCTCATTCCAAAATGGAATAAACGAAGGGGTATTTTCATTGTCTTCCAGATATACATTTTCCGCTAATCGACTTCCCATTACCATAGCTTCGAGTAAAGAATTTGAAGCCAATCGATTTGCTCCGTGCAATCCCGTATCAGCACACTCCCCACATGCCAATAAATTTTTCAAAGCGGTGTTACCAAAACTATCCACTTGTATCCCTCCACATAAGTAATGTGCTGCTGGCACAACAGGAATTTTATCTTGAATAGGATCTATTCCTATCGTTAAGCATTTATTATAAATGTTTGGAAAGTGAGCCGTAAATTTTGATTTATCCAGATGTCTACAATCCAGAAAAACATGCTTTTCACCAGATATTTTTAATTCTGTATCAATTGCTCTGGACACAATATCTCTAGATGCCAATTCCATGCGCTCATCATACTTTTGCATAAATCGCTCGCCTGAGTGATTTACTAGGTAGGCTCCAAAACCTCTAACTGCTTCTGAAATCAAAAAAGAAGGACTTACATCTAGCTCATATAGTGATGTAGGATGAAATTGAATGAATTCCATGTGTGTAACTGGCGTTTTTGCCCTGTAAGCCATGGCAATACCGTCTCCCGTAGCAATTAATGGATTGGTTGTATGTTTATAAACCTGACCAATCCCTCCTGTTGCCAATAGTACATTATGCGCTCTATAGGTTGTAATGGAATTGGATACTTCATCTAGTACATAAGCACCATAACAAATATTCTTTTCTGCTCCTTTTACTTGATGTTCCGTAATAAGGTCAACGGCATAATGATGCGGCAATAATTGAATAGTAGGTAAACTGTATACCTTTTCAAGTAAGGCACGTTCAATTTCAGCGCCTGTAATATCTTTGAAATGAACAATTCTATTTTTTTCGTGCCCCCCTTCCTTGGCAAGATCCAATTCTCCTTTAACGTCTAAGTCGAAATTGGCTCCCCACTGAATTAATTCCTTTAGCACATCTGGTGCGCTTCGAACCACTAATTCAACGATCGCCTTATTGTTAAGATTACCACCAGCACGGCAAGTATCCTTTATATGACTTTCAAAACTATCCTCTAAATCTAAAACGGCAGCAATCCCACCTTGAGCATACTTAGTATTGGACTCACTAGAATTACTCTTGGTTACAATATGCACCGTCTTACCGGGGAATTTTTCTGCCACTTTTATGGCATAAATTAGTCCAGCAATTCCAGAACCCAGAATCAAAAAATCTGTTTGGACAAATCTCATTTTCTTTCAGAGATTTCCATCATGCGTTGAATTGGACGAAGTGCCTTTTCACTGATCTCAGGATCAACAACAATTTCTGGTAATTCATATTTTAAACACAGATAGAGCTTCTTTAAAGTATTTAATCTCATGAAGGCACATTCAGAACATGCACAGGTATTATCTTCTTTTGCTGGGGCTGCAATCAACTCCTTATTTGGTACATCTTGTTGCATCTTGTGTAAGATACCTGCTTCAGTAGCCACAATGTATTTTTTCCCCTTATCCTTTTTAACGAAATCAATCATTCCTGCTGTAGATCCAACATAGGCAGCAACTCTTAAAATATGCGATTCAGATTCAGGATGAGCAATAATTTTTGCTCCAGGATGCTCATTATATAATGCAACAATTTTATCCAGTGAAAAAGCCTCATGCACAACACATGATCCATCCCACAATACCATATCTCTACCTGTTTGTTCCATGATATATTTACCCAAATTCTTATCTGGAGCAAAAATGATCTTTTGATCTTTAGGTATAGAATTGATTATTTTTTCAGCATTACTTGAAGTACAGACGATATCACTATAGACCTTTACATCTGCAGATGTATTGATGTAGGTAACCACCAAATGGTCTGGATATTGTTTTCGAAAGTTTTTCAAATCTTCTCCACTGCAAGACTCGGCTAATGAACAACCTGCATTAAGATCAGGTAAAAGTACTTTTTTATTCGGGTTTAGAATCTTGGCAGTTTCCGCCATAAAATGAACCCCTGCAAAAACAATTATATCTGCACTGGTTTTAGCAGCCATTTGGGATAAACCCAGGCTATCACCTACGTAGTCTGCGATATCCTGTATTTCTGGAACCTGATAATAATGGGCTAAAATAACCGCATTTTTCTCAGATTTCAATCGCTTTATTTCCGATATGATATCTAAACTAGGATCTAGTTGTAAATTAAGAAACCCATCCTTCTTCAAATTAGCTTTAGCTAAGTTCAATTGCTCTTTCATACTTCAAATAAACTAACCAAAGCTCTTTAAAATAGGCCCTTTGGTTAAATTTTTAATCTATACAAAATTACCCAATCCTTACTCCAAGGCACATGACAATTATCATGTTAAAAACTAAGTTTTAAAAGCTTTTCAATAAAAAAGGTAGTCCGATTGGACTACCTTTTACAAATCTACTAGGAGGATTATTTTGATTCATCAGGTGTGAATTTAATCGAAATAGAATTCACACAATATCTTAATCCTGTATCTGTGGGACCATCCTTAAAAATATGACCTAAATGCCCTCCACAATTCCCACATAGAATTTCAATTCTTTCCATACCTAAACTATTATCCACAACTCGCAGAACCTTATCACCACCTAACTCATTATCGAAACTAGGCCAACCACAATGTGACTTGAATTTATGACTACTGTCAAACAATTCATACCCACATGCTGCACAATTATAGGTTCCTTTTTCAAAATGATCATTGTACTCCCCAGTGAAAGGATATTCTGTCCCCTTCTCACGAAGAATTCGATACTCTTCTGTTGTTAAAGATTCCCTCCATTCCTCTTCTGTTTTAACCACATTATATTCTTTCATGTCCTTTTTATTTTGTGATTCTAGTTCTTGAGCAGTACAAGAAATGAACATTCCTAATCCTATAACAAATGTAATTAACCTAAACATCGTTTTTATTTCAAATTTAAGCCTAAAAAACCGCTAAGAGTGACAGCTAGACGACAAAATACAGGGATAAGTTAAATAACTTATATAAAAGGCCTAAACACTGTATTTTTAGTACATTTTAATCAAAAAAAGAAAACATTTAATTAGATAATTTCTTAACTTCATGTTCCTTGTAAATAACAATTATAGCTTAAAAAATAACAGATGAAACTTTCAGAAAGTAAAATATTAATTACCGGAGGTAGCCTAGGAATTGGAAAAGCTATGGCAAAATTATTCGTCGATAATGGTGCAAAGGTTGTGATTACCGGAAGAAATAAGGAAAGACTCGAAAAGGCAGCTAAAGAGACCGGAGCAATTCCTATAACTTTTGACATAAGTAACTTTGAATCGATCCCGAATAAAACTTTTGAAATAATTGAAAGCTTAGGAGGAATTGACATCCTTATAAATAATGCTGGAATTGGAGAATTCCATTTATTAGATGATATCAATTTAGAAAGTTTTGAGCGTATTTTCAATACCAATGTATTTGGACTGGCGCTTCTCACCAAAGAGATCTGCAAAAGGTTTAAAAAACAAAATTATGGTCAGATCATTAATTTGGGATCCACAGCTGCTTCAAAAGGATTTGAATATGGAACTATTTATGCTGCTTCCAAATTTGCACTAAGAGGTATGACACAATGCTGGCAGGCTGAACTGAGAAAATACAACGTTAGAGTCACTCTACTCAATCCAAGTGAAGTGACAACTGCATTTTCTGACAATGCCTCACGAAAAGAAAGAGAAAACGAAAGTAAAAAATTGGCTCCTCAGGATATAGCCTTTATGGCCAAGACCATTATAGAAATGGAGAATAAAGGCTTTATCCCTGAAATTACTGCCTGGGCTACCAATCCATGGTAATTTATTTCTTAACACAATTTAGCTAAAATCTCATTTAGTTGCATATGCAACTAAATGAGATTTTTATTTATATTTGCTTTCCAATCATGTAATATGAAAGAAACTCCAAAACATTTTAAGGAAGCAATACTTCCCTATTTGGGTAAAACTAATAAGGTTATTCATTTTTATATAAATGAAAAGTTTAAAGACAATGATATTGACTTAAAAAAGGAACAAGCCATTTTATTAAATATCATCCACACGAATGATGGACTCATACAAAATGAATTGGCTTATTTCACAAACCGTGACAAAACCTCTTTAACGAGGATCATACATTCCTTAGAGAAAAAAGAACTGGTTCAACGTATTCCGCTAAAAACGGATAAGCGTAAAAATCAAATTTTTCTTACGGAAAAAGGAGAAAAACTGATGGATCAAATCCTTCCTATATTAAAAAAAGCAATCGTTGAATTAGAGGAAGGTATTAGTAAAGAAGAAAAAGAACTCGTAAAAAAAATATTAGGTAAAATGCGTAACAATATTCGTAAGTATTCAAACGTTGTTATGCCAACAAATTTCAATTAAGATGAGAAAATCAGTTGCCACTATCCTTGGTGTATTGTTAATTGTAGTAGGATTACTTGTTGCTAAGGAAATCGCCAATAGCAAAAAAACATCTAAACCTACCAATCAAAAGGTAATAAAAACAGTTTTCACTGAGCAAGTCACAAATAAGGAAATCCCTATCCTAATAAATACTGGAGGTACCTTACAAGCTAAAGACAGAATCGATATTTATAGTGAAGTTCAGGGTATCATGATTGAAGGAAATACGGCCTTTAAAACCGGTAATAAATTTAGGAAAGGTGAAATTTTAATGCAAATCAATTCGGATGAATATGAAGCTAGCCTACTTGCTCAAAAGAGTAACTTTTTCACTTTACTTTCTGGAATAATGCCTGATTTACAATTGGACTATTCAACCTATTATCCTGTGTGGAAAACATATCTTGAATCCATTAATCTTAAAACTGAACTACCAAAATTACCCACTCACTCAGATGATAAGTTGAAATATTTTTTATCTGCCAAAAATATACTATCCAGCTATCATCAAGTTAAAAATATGGAGGTACGACTGGCTAAATATTCCTTATCTGCGCCTTTTGATGGTATTCTAACAGAAAGCAATTTGAATCCTGGTTCTTTAATTAGAAATGGTCAAAAATTAGGGGAGTTCATAAAACTAGATGATTTCGAATTAGAACTAGCTGTACCTGCTTCCTTTGCACCATTTTTAAAAATTGGACAAGCAGTAAAATTAAATAATAAAGAAGCCGATCCGGTGCTGTATGGTACATTAGTTCGTATAAACGGTAAGGTAGAACAAAGCTCTCAGATGCTTAAGATATATGTTCAATTAAATGAAACTAACTTACGAGAGGGATTGTATATGGAAGCCGAAATTCAAGGGAGCATGGAAACGAATGTTATTGAAATTCCTAGAGCTCTATTGATTGGTGATGATCAAGTTTTCACCATAAAGGAGGATAGACTTCAATTGACTAAAATCGTGCCTGTCTATCATTCTGAAAATACCGTTATTATCCGTGGATTACAAGATGGACAACGATTAATGAATAAAGTACTACCAGGTGCCTTTAATGGTATGGAAGTAAAAACTATAAACAATTAACCGATTGATTTATGAGAAAGTTACTTGCTTACTTTATTAAATATACCGTTCCGGTAAATGTCATTATCCTTTTTTTCGTACTCTTTGGAGTTGTAGGGGCCTTAAGGATGAAATCATCATTTTTTCCTTTAACAGATCCCAATAAGATAAATATTTCGGTCAATTATCCAGGCGCCTCCCCTGCTGAAATTGAAGAGGGTGTGGTACTTAAAATAGAAGACAACCTCCGGGGGTTAGTTGGAATTGAACGTGTAACATCCACTTCCAACGAAAACAGAGCAAAAATTGCCATTGAAACCATTAAGGGCTATGATATAGATGTTATCCTCAGCGATATTAAAAATGCGGTTGATAGGGTTCCTTCCTACCCTACAGGAATGGAACCAATCGTTATTGCAAAAGTTGAAGGAGTACGTGAAACTATTAGCTTCAATGTCAGTGGTGACAAATTACCTTTGGTTACTTTAAAACATATCGCGAGAGAAGTTGAAAATGACTTACGTGCTATTGATGGAATATCACAAGTAACTCTTTCCGGATTCCCATTGGAGGAAATTGAAATTGCCCTTTCTGAACATGAGTTAAGGGCTAAGAATTTAAATTTTAATGAAGTTGCCAAAGCCATTTCATCAGCAAATATCATTACAACTGGAGGAAGTATAAAAACGAGTGAAGAAGATTATTTAATTCGAGCTTCTCACAGATCCTATTACGCAAAGGAATTGGATCATATCATTATCCGTGCAAATCCAAATGGTGAAGTCATACGATTAAAGGATGTGGCAACCATTCGTGATAAATGGAATGAAAACCCGGACAGACTGTATTTCAATGGTGAATTGGCGGTTAAAATCTCCGTAAAAAATACCAACAGTGAAGATTTAATAACTTCCGCAGAAAGGGTAAATGAATATATCGATGAATATAATGACACTCATGATAATGTTCAATTACATATTGCAAATGATTCATCTATCACACTAAAGCAAAGAACAAAATTGTTGGCAGAAAATGGTGGTGTTGGTATCCTACTTGTACTGCTTCTATTAGCACTCTTTTTAAATTTCCGATTAGGTTTCTGGGTAGCTGCAGGCCTACCAGTTGCATTTCTAGGTATGTTCGTCTTTATCTCGTCATTTGGGGTAACTATCAATGTACTTTCTCTATTTGGGATGATCATTGTGATTGGGATCTTAGTAGATGATGGTATCGTAATTGCTGAAAACATTTATCATCATTACGAAAAAGGTAAAAAACCGGTAAGAGCTGCTATTGACGGGACCATGGAGGTAATTCCCCCTATCCTATCAGCCATTCTTACAACTATTATTGCCTTTGCCACTTTCTTCTTTTTGGATGGTAGAATAGGTGAATTTTTCAATGAAGTTTCCACGGTAGTAACTTTGACGCTTGTAATTTCATTGATTGAAGCCCTAATCATTCTTCCAGCACATGTTGCCCATTCTAAAGCACTTACCAAAGATAGTAAAGAATGGATTGCATCTGTCTATGCTACCAAGCTTATGGAATTTATTCGTGACCGTTGGTATGTACCGACCTTACGATTTTTCATGGAACATAAAGTACTTGGTTTTGGTATTATTCTGTTCTTATTCAGTATCACTATTGGTAGTATTGGTGGAGGTATCATAAAAACTACTTTCTTCCCTGTTATTTCCAGCGATCGTGTGGAGATTAACCTAAAAATGCCTCAAGGGACCAATGAAGCCATAACCGATTCTATAATTTCATCCATTGAAGATATAGCTTGGATTGTAAATGAAGATTTTACAGAGCGTCAAACGGGCAATTCTGAAGTAATTAAAAACGTAATCAAACAAATAGGACCCGGCTCCGCTTCGGCAAAACTACAAGTAAACCTATTACCTGGTGAGCTAAGAGATTTTCCTGCCTATGAAATATCAAATGCCATTCAAAAGCTAGTAGGAACCATTGCTGGTACAGAAAGTCTCATATTTGGTTCTGGGTCAAATTTTGGTGGAAAGCCCGTAAGTGTTTCCTTACTGAGTAATGATATTCAAGAACTGAAAGGAGCGAAAACCATGCTTAAAGAAGCATTAAGAAATCATGAACTTTTAAAAGATGTCTCCGATAATGATCCTGCTGGTATTAAAGAAATTAAAATCGACCTTAAAGATAAAGCCTATTTATTAGGTCTTAATTTAAGAACGGTAATGTCTCAAGTACGTAATGGATTTTTTGGATTTCAAGCTCAACGATTTCAAAGAGGTCGTGATGAAATAAAAGTTTGGGTTCGCTATGATAGATCAAATAGATCATCTGTTCGTCAGTTGGATGATATGTGGATAACTACCCCTTCTGGAGAAAAGGTTGCATTTACCGAAATTGCGTCCTATGCTATAGAGAGAGGAGAAGTTGCCATAAATCACTTAGATGGGAAAAAAGAAATTAAAGTAGAAGCAGATTTAAAAGATCCTAAAGAAAGTGCTTCTGATGTACTGGACCATATACGTCAAAATATACTTCCAGATTTAAAAGCAAATTATCCAACGGTCTCAGCCTTATTTGAAGGCCAAAATCGTGAGGCTTCTAAAGTTGCAGCATCAGCTAAAGGTGTAATTCCAATTGTTTTCTTTCTGATTTTTGCTGTAATCGCCTTTACCTTTAGATCATTTAGTCAACCTATATTGTTGTTAGCTATGGTTCCATTCGCAATTATTGGCGTTGCTTGGGGACATTTTATTCATGGATTTGCTATCAATATGCTATCCTGGCTAGGGATCATCGCCCTGATTGGAATCATGGTAAATGATGGATTAGTACTCATATCAAAGTATAATCAATATTTAAAGGAAGGAATGAAGTTGGAAGAGGCTATATTGGCCGCAGGTAAATCCCGATTTAGGGCAATTTTCTTAACTTCATTGACCACGATGGCAGGATTGGCTCCTCTAATTTTTGAAACAAGCCGTCAAGCACAATTCTTAATACCTATGGCCATTTCAATTGCATATGGAATCGGTATAGCTACCTTATTAACGTTAATCATGTTGCCAATGCTTTTAGCAACTGGAAACAAAATAAAAGTCTATATCAAATGGGCCATAACTGATAAGAAGCCTGATAGAGAATCCGTTGAAAGAGCTATTAAAGAATTAAAGATAGAAGAAGATGAAGTGGAATAAGCTAATACTCCCTATATTATTCCTTACTGCTCTGAACAGTTTTGGTCAAGGAATATTGACACTAGATAAAGCCATTTCGATTGCCTTAGAAAATAACTATGGAATCGTTATTGCCAAAAATGGAATTCAAAAGGCAAAAAACAATAATCATTTGTTCAATAAACAATTACTTCCTAGTGTCACTGCTACGGCAGCAGGAACTAGAAATAATAATTCATCCAAAAGTACAAATGCTGAAGGAGAGGAATTTGAACAAAATGATGCTGTCACAAAAAACTACTCCGCCGGTTTAAAAGTATCTTACACCCTATTCGATGGTTTTCAAAGATGGTATGCAAATAAAAATTTTGAAGCTGCTTTATCACTTTCAGAATTGGATGCCAGACAAATCGTAGAAACAACACTTATACAGGTGTATTCTACCTATTATGCTGCCTCACTCCTAACGGAGAATGTTTCAAATCAGTCTGAAATATTAACAATTTCAAAGCAACGATTAGAAAGAGTAAAAGCTAGATCAAATTATGGGCAAGTATCTCAGCTAGATGTATTAAATGCACAAGTAGATGTGAATAATGACAGTATTGCACTACTAGAATTAGCAAACCAGTTGGCAAATACCAAAAGGGATTTAAATCTATTATTAGGACGTTCTATTGAAATCCCTTTCTCGACAACAACGAATATTCAATTTTTAACGTCTTTGAATAAGCAGGACGTAATGAATAGTGCTTTAGAGGAAAATGTAGCAATTTTACAAAGTCGAAAACAACTGTATATAGGACAAAATCTAGATGCAATTAATAAGGGAAATTGGTTGCCAAAATTAAGTATCAATAGTTCTTATAACTGGTCACTTCAAGATAATAAACTGGCGCAAAACCCTGCAAATCCATTTCAACAACAGGAGCAAGAAAATTTAGGATTTAACACAGGGCTTAACCTATCCTGGAATTTATTTAATGGAGGGTCCAATATTATCCGAAAACAGAATTCGACTATTGATGTTTTAAATGCAGAGAATAATTTGGAACTCGTTCAACAAGAAATATCCAGGGATTTATTGAATGCTTGGTCTAATTATCAAAATGACCTTTTCCTCTTAAGTGCTCAATCTAAAAATGTTGAGACCAACAAAAATAATTTTAAACGTACCGAGGAAAAATTCAAATTGGGACAAATCAACTCTATTACATTCAGACAGGCACAAATAAACTTGTTAAATGCACAAACAGCCTATAACAAATCCAAATTCGATGCTAAATTATCAGAATTGGTTGTCTTACAATTAAGTGGGCAATTGGACCAAGTATCTGTTTCAGAATAAGATTATTTAAAAGTTAAAGAGATTAGTATTTAATTGAACTCAGGTTATCTTTATAAAGGACAAAATGTCTTTTATAAATAGCCTTAATCAAGGATTTAAAGCGAACAGAACTGCTTTCTTTTACGTAACTTCGGACAAAAATTTTTCTGAATGAACATTGAATTCAACAAAAACGAGGACGCCAACAAACAATTGGTAGCACAGCTAAAAAAGCGTTTAAGTGACGTCAAACTTGGTGGTGGACAGAAAAAAATAGATAAAGAACACAGTAAAGGTAAGCTCACTGCAAGAGAGCGTATCCAATTACTTATTGATAAAAAATCTGAGACTATAGAAATTGGTGCATTTGCCGGATGGGAAATGTACAAAGAATATGGTGGCTGCCCTGCTGGAGGTGTAATTGTGGTAATTGGTTATGTAAAAGGTAAACAATGTGTAATTGTTGCCAATGACGCTACTGTAAAAGCCGGGGCCTGGTTTCCAATTACTGGAAAAAAGAATCTTCGTGCGCAAGAAATTGCCATGGAAAATAAACTTCCTATCATTTATTTAGTTGATAGCGCGGGTGTTTTCCTTCCTCTTCAAGATGAAATATTTCCGGATAAAGAACATTTTGGACGTATATTCCGAAATAATGCAGTGATGAGTTCTATGGGAATCATTCAGATTTCTGCTATCATGGGAAGCTGTGTTGCCGGTGGTGCCTACCTTCCTATCATGAGTGATGAAGCCATGATCGTTGATAAAACGGGAAGTATTTTCTTGGCTGGTCCATATCTCGTAAAGGCTGCTATAGGTGAATCCACGGATAATGAAACATTGGGTGGAGCAACTACGCATTGTGAAATCTCAGGAGTCACCGACTATAAGGCATTGAATGATGAGGATGCAATTCTACGCATTCGTAACATCATGGACAAAATTGGAGATAATCCAAAAGCCGGATTCAATCGTAAAGAAGCTGCACTTCCTGAAAAATCTTTATCTGATGTATATGGAATTCTTCCTGACTCTAGACAAAAGCCCTACAATATGAACGAAATGATATCTGCCCTTGTGGATAAGGATACATTTGAGGAATATAAAGATACTTTTGGTCAAACTATCGTTTGTGGTTATGCCCGAATTGATGGATGGGCAGTAGGAATTGTAGCGAATCAACGTCAGGTTGTAAAAAATAAGAAAGGTGAAATGCAATTTGGTGGAGTTATCTATTCTGATTCTGCTGATAAGGCTGCTCGCTTCATAATGAATTGCAACCAAAAGAAAATTCCACTTGTCTTTTTACAAGATGTAACTGGATTTATGGTAGGTTCTAGATCTGAACACGGTGGTATCATTAAAGATGGTGCTAAAATGGTGAATGCAATGGCAAATAGCGTGGTACCCAAATTCACTATTGTAGTTGGGAATTCATACGGAGCAGGTAATTATGCTATGTGTGGAAAAGCCTATGATCCAAGATTGATGGTTGCTTGGCCTTCTGCTCAACTTGCCGTTATGGGAGGTGCTCAAGCTTCAAAAGTTCTTTTACAAATTGAAAAGGCCTCTAGAAAATCGAGAGGTGAAAGTATTGATGAAGCAGCAGAAAAAGCATTGCTTGACAAAATCACCAATAGGTATACGGAACAAACTTCACCCTATTACGCTGCCTCCAGAATATGGGTAGACGCAATAATTGATCCAATTGATACAAGAAAATGGATTTCTATGGGGATTGAAGCTGCAGATCATAAACCAATAGAAAAGCCATATAATGTTGGGGTAATACAAACTTGATTATCCTATTATTTTAGTAATTAAGGAAGGTTTGATAATTCTTCTTATATTGCACAAATAAGGCGGTAAAAACCGCCTTATTCAATTTACTATTGTTATTATTTCAGATTCAGGTAACTGATTTTACCTTAAAGAAAAAGAAAATACCATGATAAAGAAATCTGTACTGCTTTGTTTAGGTTTTGCATCCATCTTCCAATTATCTGCTCAAGATGACAGTCCTTATACAAGGTCTAGAAATCTTCAGCAAGAGAGTATCAACTCTTATACTACAAAACAGGACACAAGCATTCAAGATCCATATCATTACCAGGATAGAGAAGAATATGAAATTCCATTCGGAAGACCTGTTCTGAACCCAAATTTCTCTGATCCTGTTAGATATTACTCTTTCATGTCTGAACATATCAATAAGTTTTTAAAAAATTATGAGAACTTATTGTCAGCTAATATGAACAATGGTACTGACAGCAAATTGGACAATATCCGACACGCTACCCTACAGCACCTACAATATGTAGTCTATAGGTTTAAAAGTATTGATGCATCAGAATTTAGTGACTATAACAATAGTTTATACGACAATTTCTTAAAACTGGATAATATCTACAGAAGTGACATCAGTAGTTTCATCAAGAAAAGAGCTGTAAAAGATGATTCGTACTTCTTCTGGGAGGAATATTATAAAGCAGAAACGAAAACCTTTAATGAGATATATGCTATCGTAAACAATCTTTTCGATCTTAAGAAAGATTTTGATGCTAGCAATGACCTAAAGAATAAACCAGACTATCGACAGGAATATAAACTTCGCGAGCTAAACAATATTCAGGCGTATAGAGAAAATCTGTACAAGGAATATTTGAAAGTATGGTTTAAAGGAGAGGAATTTTTCCAATTCGTGAATAAATGGGATGAGTCAGGGATGGAAAAAAATAAAGAACTGACCATTGCCTATAGCAAGCAAGCAAGTCTTAACCTTAAGACAATCGACAAGTATAAGAACAACATTACGTTTAAAAATACAATTAATAAGTATATAAAATACGTACAGACAAGTTCGAAGAATACCTTTAAGAAAATCTCTGATATTGTTACTAAAAAGGAAAACAACAAGGTTAATAAGAGAGCTATCCAAGAAATTATAGTTACCTATAAAACCAGAGAAAGGGAATACCTAAGACAGATACGCGATTATTTTAACGATATGGTCTCTACCAACTTATCCTTAGCAAAGCTAGAAGCTGAAAAGCAAAAGCTTAAAGATCTTAAAGAAAGAGAGCAAAGGGAGAAAGAAGCAAAAAGACTAAAAGCTAAACAAGATCGTTGGCAATAAAATATAGGGACTTAGGTCCCTTTTTTTATTTCAAAAAATGAAAAAAAGCATCAGCATATTAGGAACAGGTTGGTTGGGCTTACCACTAGGCATACATCTTCGCAATAAAGGATTCGAAATCAATGGAAGTATCCGGAACCCGAATAATTTGGAGGTTCTAAGATCTAATGGAATAAATCCTTTTTTGCTTGACTTTGAAGAGACAAATTCACTGGTAAATCTAAAAAGCTTTCTAGCTTCTACTAATACCTTAATAATTTCAATACCTCCAAGTGGCCAAAGTAATTATTCAGCGCTATTCAGGCCATTAATAGTTTGCCTAAAAGCATTGGCTAAATTACCTCAGATAGTATTTATCAGTTCAACCAGTATATACGGAGATGCAGGTCATTTCGATGAAGAAAGCAAACAATTTTCAGTAAAACCCAGAGCACAACAAATACTTGATGCTGAAAATCTTTTCATTGAAACTTTTCCAGAAAATACAATTGTATTGAGACTTGCTGGATTAGCCGGACCAGGAAGAAACCCTGGTAGGTTTTTGGCAGGGAAACTAGACGTTCAAAACCCCAATGGCCCTGTAAATTTCATCCATTTGGCAGATTGTATAGAGATCATCACACAACTCATTCAAGAATCCGTTCCAAAAGGAATATTTAATGTATGTGCACCTAAACATCCCGGCAGAAGAGCTTTTTATACCTTACACAGCACTCAACTTTCATTAGAAGCCCCTAGGTTTATTACAGACAATAATGGATCTTCAAAGATAATTGATGCCAATAAAATAACAGATAGATTAAACTATACATTTATCTACCCTGACCCCATGTACTTCGAATTTTAAGGGTTCAATCGCTCAATCTTCCAATTGAAGTCTTTTTGAAGTGTGAATCGTATTCTATCATGCATCCTATTCGGTCTACCTTGCCAAAATTCAATAGATTTTGGCTTTATGATATATCCACCCCAATGTTTCGGTCTAGGAATGGGTTTACCTTTAAATTCTGTTTCCATTTCAGATAAACGCTTATCCATTTCGTCCCTCGACTCAATCACCGCACTTTGTTCAGAAGCCCAAGCACCCAATTTTGAGCCATCCGGTCTGGATTCGAAATATCCATCAGATAAATTTTCTGAAAGTTTTTCCGCGATCCCCTTAATGATAATTTGCCTTTCCATGAAAGGCCAAAAAAATGAAAGACAAACCTTAGGATTTTCTTCCATAGCTTTCCCTTTTTCACTCAAATAATTGGAATAAAAGACAAAGCCTTCCCAGGTAAACCTTTTAAGCAATACTACCCTTGACTTTGGAAAACCATCATCTCCAACAGTAGAAAGGCTTACAGCATTTGCCTCATCCACCCCATCAGAATCGTCTGCGTCATGAAACCAGGTACTAAACAATTGCATAGGATTATCTGGAATATTTGATTCTATCAAAGCTTCCTTTTCATAAATCTTTCTTCTTTTACCTAAATCCTTATTCATAACTTCATGCTGTTTTATTCCTATACAAAGATAAGACTCTAGCCAAAGAGAACCTAATGAAAATAGGCATTACCCCAGTATAGTTTCATCAATTTCGAAGATGATAATTGATATAAATATAACCATTTTCGTATTATTAGGTAGTCCATTTATCTTTTTCAATAAAATGCTGGGGGATTACTATAATTTTTAATTAGATTGGGTCAACTAATCACCTGAACACACTAAAAACAACTTTTTAGAATGATAAAAGCATTTTTAAAGCATTTTAAATTGTTATTGATAGTATTTGTAGTTTTCAGTCTTTCTACTTTTTTATTTTGTTTATTTTTTCTCAGTCCCAAATATCAATCAATAGCAGTATTATATCCACCTAATACACATTCATTTTCTAATCTCGTTTCGGCAGGAATGCAATTTGGTTATGATAAAGAAATTGGAGAACATGTTGAAATCCTACGATCCAATCCAGTAAAAAATGTCCTTATTGAAAAATTTAATCTGGGTGAGCATTACGAAATTGATAAGCATAACCCCTATTTTAAGGACTTACTTCTAGAAAAATATGAAAAGAATATTTCCATTTCTCGAAGTATAAATAAAAGTATTCAAATTCGGGTATTGGACAAATCTCCCGAATTATCTGCTAGTATTGCCAATGAGTTGATCAAAATTGCTGATAAACATAAAAGTGAAATCATTCACTCCAATCTGAAGCAAGCAACCAACTCAGCTAAATCTAGCTATGATACTAAGCAAGAAATTGTTAATATCATGTCTGACTCATTAACCAGATTAAGAAACCAAGGCGAAGCTGTATGGAATCTTGGTGAAGAAAGGAAATCTGGAAGATATATTAATTATGAGCTTCAGTATAGAAAAGAAATGGAGCAATTTTACGGTTTCAAAACCAAATATGAAGAAATGGCATCCCTATTGAATCAAGAGGTTCCTAGATCGTATGTAATAAGTAACGCTGTTTCATCTTCAAAGGCGGTATTTCCAAGAAAAGGAATAAGCTCCATTTTGATGGGTACCATTGCGAGTTTAATTGTATTTGTTAGTCTTCAACTTAAAGAAGATTAATGCCCCTTATTTTTACATATAGAAAGGGGTTATTCTTTAGTAGCCTATTTTTTTTAGGCTATTTACTTTTGGCTTGGAAATTTAATTCCGATCTTCTTATTGCATTAGCAAGTTGCTGTATGGTGCTTTGTGCTATCGTTATTTTCCATTTTAAACTAGAGCAACCCCTTTATGCCCTATTATTGGGAACCCTGATGCTCTCTTTAGAGATTCCCCTATTAGGTTCCAGTAGGATTTCATTACCAGACGAAATATTGATTGTTCTACTATCTGCAGTAGCTTTCATCCATCTACTTTGGAATGAACAATTTTTAAAATCACTATTGTCCCTTTCATTGGGAAAAGTAATATTTCTTCATGCCTGTGTTTTCCTAATGAGTAGTATATTTTCCAATATGCTGGTAGTTTCATTAAAATTCAGCCTTATAAATATCATTTATATGACTGGTGGAATTGTCATTACCCTATTACTACTTCAACGTGAAAAGATCTCCTTACAAAGGATATTACATCTATTCTCAATTCCTTTACTAATAATAGCGTGCTACACTATCATTCATTTCGCCCCACATAGATTTTCATCACAAGCAGCTATAGAAATGGCTCAACCATTTTTCAAAGACCACACGCTTCTAAGTGCTTGTTTATCTATGTTTATTCCCCTATATGCACTCTATCCAGTAATCTACAAGGATAGTAGTCGTTTTTTCAAATCAAGTGCAATAGGAATAGCCTTACTATTAGTATTTATTGTAATGATTTCTTCGAGTAGAGCAGCCTGGTTAAGCCTTGCTATGACAGCACTTTTTTTTGTGTTCATTCAACTAAAAATTGGCTTTAAATCATTCTTATTACTAATCGTTTCAGGAATAACCTTGTCTTATTTCTTTTCTGTCCCCATTTTAGAAAAGCTAAATTCGAATTCAAACAGTTCCAGTTCAGAATATGCTAGCCTGAGTGAACAGGTATTATCTTCCTCAAATATCCATAACGATGTATCAAATCTGGAAAGGTTGAACCGATGGAAGTGTGCAATAAGAATGGCTCAAGATAAACCCTTCCTGGGGTTTGGTCCTGGAACTTATCAATTTGAATACCTACCCTACCAATTAGAAAGAGACAAAACAGCAATTAGTGTAGACAATCCATTTAACACTAAACAGGGGTATGGAGGTTCTGCTCATTCAGAATATTTTTTGGTGTTATCCGAAATGGGATTAATGGGTCTAAGCAGCTGGTTATTGGTGATATTCTTCACTTTTAAAAGCTATTTTGATATCAAAACTAACCCAAGGTCAGACCGTCAAAAGAGATTAATTGCGGACGCTATTATACTAGCCATAATTACCTTTTTGACGCATTCCTTTTTTAACAATTTTTTAAATACTGCCAAAACAGCTATTCCATTTTGGATCTTGATGGGCTATTTAATACATCTAAACCTTAAACTGAAGTATCTTGAAAAAAGTAATTAGGCAATTGCATCATTCTGGTTCTATAGTGGATAAGGAAAGGTATTATTTAAAGCTGAGATTCAAAGAAGGGCGTCTTCATTCAGATGAAATCGTTCCACTCCTTCCAAACCTTCCTAAAGGAGCTCCGCACTTTAAGGAATGGAAAAGCAGAAAGCATGCTTTGAATATTTTATTGAATTATATGAATGAAAAGCAGAAAAATTTGAATGTATTGGACATGGGATGTGGTAATGGATGGATGACCAATAAAATAGCCATGCAAGGATACCAAGTAACAGGTCTCGATGTGAATTTGGAAGAGCTAAATCAAGCCAGAAGGCTGTTCCAATCAGATAACATAAATTTCATATATGCTGATATTTTTCAAGAACCTTCAATTGGGAAATTTGACCTAATAATATTAGCCTCATCTGTACAATATTTCCCTTCATTAACAGATACAATTAATACTCTATTTAAATACCTGAGCCCTGGTGGTGAGATAATAATTATGGAAAGTCATCTATATCCAAAGTTTACTATAAACGATGCTAAAAAACGATCTAAAGATTATTTTGATCAAATGGAAGCAAGTGAAATGGAAAAATATTATTTCCATCATTCAGTTGAGGCATTAGATTGTTATAATTTCAACTATATTTATAAAAATTCTCAATCAATATTTAACAAAATATTTACCCCTTATCAATCCATTTTTCCAATAATAACCATAAAAGGAAATTAAAGGTATGATTGCAGAAAAGACAAAAGTAGATTGTAAAAACTATTTTTCACTCATTCAAAATAATATTTTGAATGTTTTGGTTTATTTTGAAACCTTTAATCATCCATTACGATTAGAGGAAATACAAAACAATTGTTCAAATTCTTATGAACTTGGAAAACTGGATAAGGCAGTGGACGATTTAATAGCTTCCAATTTGGTATTTGAATTCCAAGGCTATTATTCTTTACAATCCACCATTCAGAAGCAAGTAGAAAATAGATTAGAGAAGGAATTCTATGCCAATAAATTCTTCGAAAAATCCGATTTTTATATACGAATCATAAAATCTATGCCATTTGTAAGAGCAGTTGCAATTTCGGGTTCGATGTCCAAAGGTGTGGCCCATGAAGGGGGAGATATTGATTATTTTATCATCACAGAGAAAAATAAACTTTGGTTGGCAAGAACACTCTTAATTCTTTTTAAGAAAATTTTCCTATTCAACTCCAGAAGGTATTTTTGTGTTAATTATTTCCTGGACATAAATAATTTAATAGTTCCCGATAAGAATATATTTACAGCAACCGAGATTGCTTATTTGATCCCAGTATATAATGCGGATCTTGTAGAAAGTTTTAAATCTTCCAACAGCTGGATAAAAGCACATTATCCCCATTTTGAACATCCTATAAAGCGAAATCAATATGAAGGGAATTCTTTCTTAAAACGAGGGCTAGAATTTCTAATATTTGGAAAATTAGCGACTATCCTGGATAAAGTATTTATGAAATTAACCATCAAAAGATGGGATAGAAAATTTGCCGATTTTGATAGGGATAAATTTGAATTAACCATGCGTTCTCAAAAGGGTGTCTCTAAACATCACCCAAGAGATTTTCAAAATAAAGTTCTGAATAGAATCTCAGAAACTAAAGCAAGATTGTACCCTTCCATTCAAACAAAACTCTAGTGCATGAAAATTTTATTTAGTCATAGTTATTATTTAGCACTAGATCCTAAGCAATCTATTCAATCTAAGCCCTACCCGCCTTTAGCTACACTTTATGCAGCTTCTTATATTAGAGAACAAGGACATGATATCGCTTTATTTGATACCAATTTTGCAAAAGCCGCCGATGACATTATCACAAGTCTAACAAATTTTCAACCAGAGGTTCTAGTTCTATATGACGATGGCTTTAATTATCTGACCAAAATGTGCTTAACCAATATGAGGAAAGCAACATTTGAGGTTATAAAAATTGCAAAAGCACAAGGTATATTTGTAGTAATTAGCTCAAGTGATTCCTCTGATCATTATACAGAATACTTAAAGAAAGGTGCAGATATAGTAATTTTAGGGGAAGGGGAAGAAAGCCTAAAAGCGGTTATTGATGCCAAGGTAAATCACAATGATTTCGACAAAATAGAAGGAATTGTTTACTTGGAACCTGAAGGAGTTAAAAAAAACGGACCAAGAAAAGTACAAAAAGAATTGGATCAATTCCCATTTCCAGCTTGGGATTTAATTCAAATTGAAGACTATAAAAATGCGTGGAAAAAGCATGGCTATTTTTCCATTAACATAGCAACCACCAGAGGATGTCCTTACAAGTGTAATTGGTGTGCAAAGCCTATCTACGGGAATAGATATAATAGTCATTCCCCGGCATATATTGTATCCCTAATACAACATATGCAAAACCTTTTTGAATTTGATCATATTTGGTTCTGTGATGATATTTTTGGGCTCAAGCCTAATTGGACACAAGAGTTTAATCAACTATTGAGAGATAACGATATAAAAATCCTATATAAAATTCAATCTCGAGCGGATTTGCTATTGAAAGATGATACATTATTGGCACTAGATCAGTCGGGTTGTGATGAGGTTTGGATAGGTGCAGAATCGGGATCTCAAAAAATTCTCGATGCTATGGATAAGGGAACCCAAGTGGAACAGATAGTGGATGCTACCAAAAAAATGAAGGAGAACAATATTAAACCCTGTTTCTTTCTACAATTTGGATACTTAGGTGAAGAATGGGAAGATATTCAGCAAACATTAAACATGGTTTCCAACCTGATGCCTCATGATATTGGAGTTTCTGTTTCCTATCCACTACCAGGAACACCCTTTTATGATATGGTGAAAAATGAATTGAAGGATAAAGCTAACTGGACAGATTCTGACGAATTATTAATCATGTATAAAAGTACCTATCGGGCGAAATTCTATAAATATCTACATAGGTATATTCATCATAATTTCAGATCAAATCAAGCAAGACAATCATTAAAAAATGGGTTTAAACCACATCAAGTCCTTCGATTTATGTATCATGGTACCAAAGCGCAAATTGGAAGTATATTGGTAAAATACAACATGAAAAATGTCGAAGCATGAAACTGAATTCCGCGAAAGAAGCTTTTACTGAACAATCTTCAATTTTTGACACGACCTATTCAGATAGTTTTATAACCCAATATAAAAGATATCGAATTCGAAAGGTAATTGATCAAATCAAATTACCAGAAAATTCCAACATATTAGAATTAAATGGAGGCACGGGTGAGGATGCAATCTATTTTGCAAAATTGGGACATACCGTCCATTCAACAGACCTGTCAGAAGGTATGTTAAGCCAAATGAGAAGTAAAATCACGACTCATAATTTGGAACATCAAATCAAAAGTTCTCAACTTGATTATCACGATTTATCCAGTCTTCAAGGAGAAAAATACGATTTGATCTATTCCAATTTTGGAGGACTCAACTGTACGGAAAATTTATCCCAAGTGTTAAATCAAATGCCTTCCTTATTAAATAAAAATGGAAAGATATGCCTAGTAATCATGCCTCCATGCTCCCTATGGGAATGGTTAAGTTTACTGAAGGGGAACTTTCGTTTAGCCTTTAGAAGGCTCAAAAAAAATGGGACACCTTCACATATAGAAGGCAAGCATTTTCTATCATGGTATTATACACCAAAATTCATAAAACAACAGTTAGAAACACATTGTAGAGAAGTACTAACTGAAGGCTTATGCCTTATTGCACCCCCTGTGCACTATGAACATCATTTTTTTAATAAGGTTAAAACGTTCAAATTCTTATGTAAATTGGAGGAAAAAATCTGTAACATCTATCCATTTAATGCTATGGCCGATTATTTCATTCTAGTCTTGGAAAAGAAAAACTAACCTTTAACTTTTTTTGCCTTTTCCCAATAGACATCCATTTGTGAAAGATTCATAGAATCCCAATCTTTACCTTCCTCAGAAATTAGTTGCTCCATATGCTGAAATCGTTTAATGAATTTCAAGTTAGTTCTGGATAATGCATCTTCAGGGTTGATATCAACATGTCGGGCATAATTGATTAAGGCAAATAGTAAATCCCCAAATTCGCCCTCTGCAGCATCTTTATCACCAATAGCAATCTCATGATGAAATTCGCCTAATTCCTCTTCAACCTTTGCCCATACCTGTTCCGAGTTTTCCCAATCAAATCCAACTCCTTTAACCTTATCTTGAATCCTATAGGCTTTCACTAAGGCAGGAAGTGATAAAGGAACACCTTCTAATACTGAGGCAGATTTATTCCCTTTTTCCTTCAATTTTATTCTTTCCCAATTCGCCTTTACTTCGTCTTCATTTTCAACATTAACATCCCCGTAAATGTGTGGATGTCTGAAGATTAATTTCTCCGATAAAGCATCTAATACCTCCGTTATATTAAAGGCATCCTTTTCTTCACCAATTCTGGAGTAAAATACCAGGTGTAATAAGATATCCCCTATCTCCTTTTTGACTTCATCCATGTCCCCTTCTAGAATAGCATCGGATAGCTCGTATGTTTCTTCTATAGTCAAGTGACGTAAACTTTCTAAAGTTTGCTTTTTATCCCATGGACATTGCTCTCGTAACTCGTCCATAATGTCCAATAATCGCTCGAATGCTAACTTAGCTTCCTCTCTATTTGCCTTTTTCATCCTTAATCAATAATACTTAATCCAATTCTCTTTTGAGCTAAATCCAAGCTGACAACCGTTGCTTCAACCATTTGATTCAACTTGATATATTCATGAATATCTGAAACAAAACCATTGTGAACCTTCGAAACATGAATCAAGCCATTTTCTTTTATCCCTATGTCAACAAAGGCCCCAAATTGAACAATATTCTTGACTTGCCCACGAACTTTCATTCCAATCGCCAAATCATCAATACTATTCACCTTATTGTCCAACGGAACTTGCTCAAGATCTTTTCTAACATCCAAACCTGGTTTCAATAAGGCATTTTGAATATCTTTAAAAGTATGAATACCCCAAGAAACCTTATCAGAAATTGTTTCATACTGGAGGGCTTTTACCTTGTCTCTTTCTAATCTGAAATCACGTACAGATAATGCCTTAAATAAGTTGTTTAATTCATCATAATTCTCTGGATGAACCCATGTATTATCAAGGCTATTAATGCCTCCCTTAATACGTAAAAATGCCGCAGACTGCTGGTAGGTTTTAGCACCAAGTCCCTTTACATTCAATAATTCCTCTCTTGACTTAAAAGGTCCATTTTCTTCCCTATGTTCTACTATCTTTTCCGCCATTTTTGATGAGAGTCCAGATATATGACTAAGTAAATAATTACTTGCAGTATTTAAATTTACGCCTACTGCGTTAACACATCGTTCGATAGTCTTGTCCAATGCATCTTTTAGACCACCTTGATCAACATCATGTTGGTATTGCCCAACACCTATTGATTTGGGATCTATTTTTATCAATTCTGCCAAAGGATCCATTAAACGTCTACCAATAGAAACAGCTCCCCTAACGGTAATATCGTAATTTGGAAATTCTTTCCTTGCAATAGAAGAAGCAGAATATATGGATGCTCCACTTTCATCCACCATATATACAGCTGTCCGGGAATATTGTGCTTGTTTTTTAACAAAACTATAAGTCTCCTTACCAGCAGTACCATTTCCAACAGCTATTGCCTCAATTTTATATAGTTCTATTAATCGCTTTACCTTTTTGGCGGCCATTATGGCTTTTTCCTTAGAAGTATGTGGGTAAATGGTTTCATTATGCAACAAGGAACCTTGAGCATCTATACAAACTAATTTACATCCTGTTCTAAATCCGGGATCCAGGGCCAATATCCTTTTCTCTCCTAGTGGTGATGAAAGCAAAAGTTGTTCAAGATTAGCACTAAAATGATTGATGGCACTTTTATCAGCAATTTCCTTAGCCTTTTGAATGGCTTCTTTACTGATTGCGGGTGTTAAACTTTTTGAAAATGCACGTGCTATTCCTTTCTGAACCAACTCAGCTGTAGTACTACCTTCTTTAAGATACCTCCTATTCAAATAATCTAAACAATAGCTTTTATCCGCTTGAAAAGATAATTTTATAGCCTTCTCCTTTTCAGCTCTTTGTAAGGCTAAAAATCGATGTGATGCCAATCGCTTTATGGATGAAGAAGCATCCAAATAATCTCTGTACTTGCGCTTTAAATCCCCATCAGCATCCTTGTGAACCTTCGATACTAAATGACCGTGATTCCAAAAATTATTCCTTAAGAAGTTTCTATTAGATATGTGCTCACTTATCCAAACAGCAATTATATCCAAGGCTCCGTCAATTACATCTTCAGCACTGGGAAATGCATCACAAACAAACCTTTGAGAGCTACTGTTTATACCCGTGTTATTTTGAGCCATTATCATTTTTGCCAGTGGCTCTAAACCGTTTGCAATAGCAATATCAGACTTTTTAACTCTAGATTTTTTATAGGGCAAAAAGAGATCTTCTAGGTGCGTACGATCATAGCAAGTATTTATGGAATCAAGCAATGATGCATCCTTGATATTAGATTCTTGAAGGGTTTTTAGTATATGTTTTTTCCTTTGGCTAATTTCAATGAACCGAAGTTTTAATTGTTCTATTTTTTCAAGATCCAACTCGTCTAAATTACCTGTTTTATCCTTCCTATATCGAGCGATAAATGGAATGGTACAATCTTGGTCAAATAAAGCCAAAACTTCGCGAACAGATGCAATTTTAAAATTACCCTCTTCAACAATATATTCTTCTATATTCATTTAATAAGCACTATTTCATTTTTTTACCTGATCGGTCAATTCGTACATATAATCCAAGCCTGACAATTCCCTGATACCCGTATCCAAGCTCAACAAACCCACCAAAACTTTTCCGAAACTCCCGTTTATATGCAATCGGATAAATTTGATAAACTAGTCCGTTGGTGTATACCAAATCTCTCAATTTTGGGACATTTATATTGTCTAGACCAGCTTCATTTAAACGTGATGCACTAGTGGACATATAGCCCAGCGCTATCGAAGAATAGAATGTACTCTCGTAAAAATTATGATCGGAATAATGATAGTCCCCTTTCAACCAAAGTTGATATACATTTGCTTCGTATTTCACTGAGTGTGTACCATTATTGATATACATATCAGCCAGTTCAGTAGTAATATGACTGTAACCAAATTGCATTCCTAATGCAATTCTATCTACTATTCCATAGGTGAAATCTAATCCAAAGGTACCTGTGTTTTCATCGATAATAAGCCCCTCAGATTTCATGGACTCAACCAATGGATTATAATATGAATAAGAAAGTCCTATATGGTTATTATCATAAGCATGTACTTGCGAAAAGGCTTTTGAACTAAGACTACATAAAGCAATAACAATTAGGAGACACTTCTTCATTAGAGTATATTTTCGATAGTTTTTTCCATTCTAGCCTTATATTCATCAAACACCATTCCTGTACTCGGACCTGAGAATCCGGTATGGATTTGAACAACCTGACCTTTTCTATCTAATAAAATACTAGTAGGAAAGGACATTATTTTATTTAACATAGGAAATGCCTTTGAAGCAGTAGCTTTTGATGAATGGCCACCAATTCCAAAATCATAAGGCAATTGATAATAATCGACCAATTTTGATAAATCTTGTCTCGCTAGATCCAGTTCATTGGTTGCTTCAAAAGAAATACCAATAATCTCTAATCCTCGAGTATTATATTTATCGTACAACTCTTCAAAATAAGCACATTCATCCAAACAATTTGGACACCAACTTCCCATTATTTGAACTAATACCACCTTGTCGGTATATTTGGCATCATCCAATGAAATGGAATCTGTTTTTAATCCTGGAAAATTAAAATCAATCCCTGTAAAGCCCTCTCTTAAATAGGTCAGTTTATAAGGATCTGATAAATGGAAGTTTTCATTTCTAATAGCTTTCCAAGTAGTAGCATAATGTGACCCTGAATGGAATACTCCATGAATTGAATCCCCTTTTAAATTACCTTTAAAATAAAACGCATGAGAGCCATCGAAAGCAGTCATTACGAAAGCGGAATCAATTACCTGTCCCTCTAAAAATCTAAAATCTCCTGTTTCAGTTAGAAAAGTCCCGGTAATCTTATCACCTATTTGGCTAAAACTACCAATAGCTGGATAGGCATTCTCGCCTTTTCCAAAAACGGTTTCCCACTTCCCGGAAAAGTCATATTTTTCACCGTAATAGGTTGGTTCTATTCTGTAGTTTAGACCATATTCACAATGTAAAGGAAGGATATATTCAGGTCCCTTTGCTAAATTCACAAAATTACCATCCATAGTATTACCAGAGCGTACCAGATTCAACTTTCCATTAAAAACGGCCAGCTCCACTTCTAAGGTATCATTATTTTCCTTTACTACATGACCACCAATTTCTTCTTCCCCATTAATTAAGGTCATTTCTATATGATCCTGAATACTGTCTAAGCGAAATTCAAATGGTAATTTCACACCACTTTCAGTCATTAAATCCAATTCACCCCTCCAAATACCAACGGGAATTGATGCATTATCTACTTCTGTATTCGATTGATTCGAAGAAGTACATGCCCCAAATATTGTTAATCCAATTCCACAAAGACCTAATTGACGCAAGGCCAATTTTATTTTTGACTTAACCATCTACTAAAACTATACTTCTTTATTATAATACACCTTGAAATAATTCATGCCTATTTCATCATCATAGCCTTTTTCAAGGTATTGGTCAGCAGGATTCTTAGGATCATTTTTCAAACGGATTTCAATAGGTATATCCAGTTTGATAATGTTTTTCAATTGGGACTGAGCCTTTTTTACGGCCTGCTCTGTCAATTGAAATTCTTGAGGTCGCTCTATTCCACGATCCTCATCATAACTCTTGCTATAATCGGAAAAACGCTGTTTACTTTCTTCATTTGGCAGTACCTTTTCGATAAATTCTTCCTCCTGAAAGTTATCATTACTTTTAAGGTATGAAAGTGATCTATCGATAAATGCTGCTTGCTCCTTTTTATCTTCTACAGCAAGAACCTCTTTTCCAAAATCCTTACACAATTGAATTTGACTTAAGGTATGGAATCGATCATCACATATATCTTCAACAGATAAGAAATCTTCTCTCCAAAATCTAGCTTCTTGTGCATTGGCATCCACCATCATTATACGGTACCCATCCTCATTTTGAACATTTAAGATGATTGCACCTTTATCTAGCTTCTTAATATGAATTCCATTTTCAACGGAAAACTGAAGATCACTATCTTCAAATTTCAAAAAGGTATCGCGGCTTTCAGACTTAAAAATTCCAATTCCATCTACCTGTTCATCTTCAAATCTTAATCCTCTAAGATGACAAATATATACCTCCCCTTTTTTAATTTTAGGGTGTTCGGATTGATTGTGAAGATGTTTAGCCATCAAGGTTGACACTTCTTTTAAATTGCATTCCTTATTGAAAAAACTGGCAGCATAGGTATACATTTCATTCAACCGTACATCTGCCTCATGCATCAACTTATGGTATACATTTTCTTTGAATGGAGTGAAAAAATATTCTTCCAATACCATTTTAACATCATCATCTAGTGGGTATGCTTCCTCACTGTGGATACATCCTTCATCCAATCCTTTATTTCCAACCAGATGAACAAACATCTCGTCTACAAATGTCAACGACTTATCTACCATACTATAAAAGTATTAACTGCTCTAAATAATCTTTACCAACCTTTTTATTCAATTTTTCCAATATTTCATTTTTTGAAAATTGTAATTGATATTTAAGAGCTGGACTGTTTAGTTTAACAAATAGCTTTTTCCCCTTAAGGAATATTTCTACGGTTGCGTTTAAAACCGATTTTTCTACACAGGTGTCCCAGGAACTGATGTATTTCATTTCCATCATTTTTCTTTCAAGATCCAATTCCTTAAACATCAGTTCGAAGAGGGATCCCATATCCTTTGTTCTACCGTCTCGCATGCCTATTCTAAATCAAAAATTATGTGCTCAGGTTTTAGCTTTTGAACCAAAGTCTCAATACGATCAGCATGTGTATCTGTAATGAAAATTTGACCAAAATGCTCTAGATTTACTAATTTTATAAGCTCCTCTACCCTTAACTCGTCTAATTTATCAAAAATGTCATCCAATAATAAAATTGGTTTCTTCTTTGTGAGCATTTTTAACAATTCAAACTGAGCCAATCTTAAAGCGATCAAAAAACTCTTTTGCTGTCCTTGTGATCCAAAGCGTTTAATCGGGAAATCATCCATATTAAATATTAGATCATCACGATGAATACCAACAGAAGTATGTTGTAAACGCATATCCTTGTCTAAAACTTGATCTAACAAAATATCAAGAGATAGGGTGGATAATTTGGAATCATATACCAGTTCTATAGACTCTGCACCAGATGAAATCGAACTATAATATTTTGTAATCAAGGGATTCAACTCCTCAATAAAATTCGATCGCTTTTCAAAGATTTCCTTTCCCGTTCTTGCCAAAATACTATTGTAAACGTCCAATTGATCCTTATCAAAAGAATTGTTTTGAACGAAGTATTTCAACAATGCATTCCGTTGACTCAGTGTTTTGTTATACCCCATCAAGGAATTCAGATAGCTTTTATCCGTTTGGGATATCACTGCATCCATAAACTTTCGACGGTGCTCCCCTCCTTCTACAATTAAATTTCTATCATAGGGAGATATCATCACCAAAGGTATTTTCCCTATATGGTGACTTAATTTTTCGTATTCTTTATCATTCCTCTTAACAACTTTCTTACTTCCCTTTTTCACGGAACAAAGAATCTTGTCATCACCTAACTCAGATTCGTACTTACCTTCCACCATAAAAAATATTTCATCATGACGGATATTGTTCTTATCAATAGGGTTAGAAAAGCTCTTACAGAAGGATAAGTAATATATAGCGTCCAAAATGTTGGTTTTACCAACGCCATTATTCCCTACAAAACAGTTAATTTTTGGAGAAAACAATAAGGACTTATCCTTGTAATTCTTGAAGTTTAGAAGATGAACTTCCTTTAGAAACATCTATAATTTTTTAGCGACATAAAAATATTGATTTTTTTCGAAAATGCAGTCAGAAGCGCTTGAAATTTAAAGGAAAAAAATGAAGTATAAAATCAAGAATGTTTGCCCTAAAAAAAAAGATTCATAATCGGAATTATGAATCTTTCTACTATCTTAAAATTATAATTAGTTGTTATGGATTCTATCCAGTTGAACCAATTTTAAATAAATTTCTCTTCCAACCCATGCATCTGATGCAGCATATCGTTTTTGTCCTTCTGAAAGGTTTTCTGCTTCCCAATTAGATACCTGTTGTTTTTTACTTAGATAAAAACCTAAAAGAATACCTGTTAATTTTTGAGCACCGATACTTTTAAAACCATATTCTGGAGCTAAAAGGTTTAGGTCTACTACAGAACGAGGTGTAAATTTATAACTTCTTTGAAGTTCCTTGAAGTCATCAACAACAGCTACCCCAGACTTAATAATTTTTTCGTTATCAAACAGATCTAAAATCTCCTGGGGCAATTTAAATTTATGAATTCGTAAAAGAAAGGATATATCCCTTGTGGCTAATTGCAATAAACATGCAGTGTTTCTCTGACCCTTTTTAAAACTAGGTTTAGTTTCCGTATCAACACCTATTACTCCTTCTTCACTCAAGATAGCAGCTGCAGTAATTGCATCTTCAACAGTTTCTACCATCACTACCTCACCTTGAAAATAATCTCTTGGTAATTTCTTAAGCTCTTCCTTGCTGATTTGTATCCCAGTCTCAGATGTTACAACCATACTTATTACTAATGCTCTTTGTTTTAATCACACTCTTTTTCCGCCCGAATCCATGCGGTTTCCCACAATGAAGCACACAAAAGTATGGATTTTTTTAATTGTTTCGTAATCATTTGATTAAGCATTTTGTGATATTCCTTTTTAAAAGACATATTAAAATCCGACTTAAGCCTATTATTCCGATTGGTTATTCCAAAAATTTCATTATCATATTTCAACTGTAACCCTTTATGTATCAACAAAACTGAATCCTTTAACCTATGAGATTCCTCAATAGTTTCCCAAATTAATTCAGGAACATTATGGATCGTATCAGCCTTTATACCAAAGAGGTTATAGTTATGAAAAAATAATTCTGGCAATGAAGATTCCCATAAACCATGAATTCCATTTTGATTGGTTAATTGCCCGTCATAATTTTCCGTAGTATGTAAGGGGACACAGGCATCAGAAATATAATGTCCTAATTCTGAAGAAAGACGAACGATAAGGGATTCCTGATTGGACTGAATAGCAGTAACTAATTCATTGAAAATTCTGTTTATATGCCAGGGAAGTACACCATTTGATCTACATGAATCTACTAATTCACAATCTTCAAGAAATAATGACCTATCAAAATTTAATTGATTGGTATTATAATGTTCTATGTCTATATAATGTAATGAATATTCAGAAATTGAAGTGTTTTTCCGAATGTCTGGGATAATGGAGTATTGAATTAACTTTTCAACATGAGTTCGGTAAAAAGTTCGTCTATCCTCAGAAAGACAAAAAACTGCAAACTCATTAATTTTCTTGTGGGCAAAAAAGCCCCATGCAATAGATCTTTCCGTATAAATGAAAAAAAAAACAACCACCAAACACTTCATATCATCCCTATTAGTTCTTACTAATAGAAAGGTAAAATATAATTCGTGGAGAATTATTTAGATACGGCGTATGGTTTATTTGCAGCGACTAATGATTTACCTTTTAAAACAGGTATTTCATCGGTCATATCGTGTGCCAGACATAATTTCACATCATTGTTGATGCTCAAATTAGAGAGTCTTTTTCTATGAGAAGAATCTTCCAATGCTTGGTATAAATCCTTTTTTGAAGCTGAGTATAATCTACCGGAAGCCAATACACTATCACAATCACTGTGGAAGCCTTCAGCCATTAATTTGGATGAAAGTGCTCCAGCGAACAAGGTGTCCTCCAGGCAAAATCTACCTTTCCATCCCGAACAACAAATAATAACATCTTGCTTCTTATTCACTAGCCACTCAACTAATGCCGATAAATTCAAAAATGAACCAATTACCACCTCATGATCCTGTTTTGCAATATTGATCATCTTTGTCCCATTAGTCGTAGTCATAACCAAGGTCCTTCCTTCCAATTCATCTGGGCTAAGGTATTGTTCCGGCGAATTACCAAAGTCGAAGCCCTTTACCAACTGTCCATTACGCTCTGCGGCTAGAATAAAATCATTCCCATTTTTATATTCTAGAGCCTCCTCAACCGTTGAAACAGGGATTATTTCCTTTATTCCATTTTCAATAGCTAGACACATAGATGAGGTTGCCCTTAAAACATCAACAACAACAACTATACTTTTTCTATCAGAAAATAAATGAAATAAATCTGGACTTAAACAAACCTGAAGATTGGGACTATTCTGCATATAATGGTAATTTAATTAGAATAATGAAGAAATGTGACCTGTAAGTTACAGGTCACATTAAATTTAATTATGCTTTTTTGTAAAATGGTAATTTCACCAATTTAGCCTTTAATTGCTTTTTTCTGACAGCAATAAAAATTTCATTATCCATAGCTGCATATTCACTTTTTACATATCCAAGACCAATAGCCTTTTTCATAGATGGAGACATGGTTCCAGAAGTTACTACTCCAATTTCCTCACCAGATTCATTCACGATGATATAATCATGTCTAGGAATTCCCCTATCAATCATTTCAAAAGCAACCAATTTTCGGGCTGATCCTTCTTCTTTTTCCTTTTTTAGATTCTCAGAATTTGTAAAGTTTTTGGTGAATTTGGTTACCCAACCAAGACCTGCTTCTAAAGGTGAAGTCATATCATTCAAATCATTTCCATACAGACAGAATCCCATTTCAAGTCTCAATGTATCACGCGCGGCTAAACCAATTGCTTTAATACCCTCTTCTGCTCCTGCCTCAAACAGCGCATTCCAGATTGCGACAGCATTATCGTTCTTGAAATACAATTCAAATCCACCTGATCCGGTATATCCAGTAGCAGAAATAATAACATCATCAATTCCAGCAAAAGTAGATTTTTCAAAAGTATAATACTTCATAGCTGAAAGGTCTACCGCGGTAAGCTTTTGCATAACTGCTGTAGCTTTTGGTCCTTGAACAGCCAACATTGAAATGTCATCGGAAATATTGGTCATTTCAACCCCTTCTGTATTTCTTTCTGAAATCCAATTCCAATCTTTATCCATATTGGAAGCATTCACAACCAATAAAAACTCTTCATCAGACATTTTATACACTAAAAGGTCATCAACTATACCACCATTTTCATTTGGCAGACAAGTATATTGCGCTTTTCCATCTACTAACTTTGAAGCATCATTACTACATAATTTTTGAATCAAATCAAGTGCTCCTTCACCTTTTAATACAAATTCTCCCATATGAGATACATCAAAAACACCCACACCATTACGCACGGCTTCATGTTCAATGTTAATACCTTCATATTGTACAGGCATGTTATAGCCAGCAAAAGGAACCATTTTCGCCCCTAGGCCTTCATGAATAGCAGTTAAAGCAGTGTTTTTCATTTCAAATATCTTTTAATGGACCAAATCACCTCACAATGACGGATCACTAGAATAATTCCAAAATAGTCTCATAGGAGAAGCTATCATCTATTGTATTTCAATAGCCCTGCGAAAATACTATTTTTAGCATTCTTCTAAAAATTTTAAGCACAAAAGGATAGCTTGAATATTGTTAAAAATTAATTTACAATTTGTTCAATTGTGTCTTTAAAACGAGCCAATCCATCATTATTTGTACTATTTTAGTTGTTAAGTTTTAGATTAGAACAAAATATTATGAAAAAAATTATTTTCTCCCTTTTAGCCTTTAGCATGTTAAGCTTTCAATCTTGTTCAAATGAACCAGGTACAAAGGCAATAGAAAAAGTTGAGTCAACCACTAAACACAAAAGCCATATTAGCCTGAAAACAGCTGAAGGTAAAATGCATTGGACCGCATTTAAATTTACTGAAAGAGTGGGTGTAAAAGGAACCTTTAATACAATCGAAATTAAGGAATCTGTAGAAGGCCATACCTTATCCGAAGCACTAAAAGGCATTGGTTTTAAAATTCCTGTGAACGGCGTAAATTCAAACAATGAAGATCGAGATAAAAAACTACAAGACTATTTCTTCGGAGTAATGAAAGAAACAGCTACTATTTCTGGAAATTTTGGTGAATTCAAGGGAGATGATAAAAGTGGAAATTGTACTATAATCATCAATATGAATGGCCTTAGTAAATCCGTTAATTTTGAATATCAATTGAACGAAAATACCTTGGCGCTAAAGTCTTTAATTGACCTTAATAATTGGGAAGGAGAATTTGCCTTAAATTCTATCAACCAAAAATGTGAAGATTTGCATAAAGGAAAAGACGGCAAAAGCATTCTGTGGCCTGAAGTGAAAATTGAAATCGAAATACCGGTATCAAACTAAAAAAATAAACCCCGATGAAGATCATCGGGGTTTTATGTATTAATTGGATTGAACTCTCTCCAAAACAATCCAAAAAATACAATATCTTGATTCTGTGTTTACATTTCAATTAAACACTCATCCGAATAATAAGCTTTGATATCATCTCTTAGATTATATCTATTTGATAATACTTCTCCATAGGCTCCAACGGTCTTTATAATAAGAATATCCCCTCTATTAAGTTGAGGAAGCTCCATATCCTTAGCAAAAGTATCAGTGGATTCACAGATCGGCCCTACAACATCATATATGCTTAATTCACCTTCGGAATTAAATTTTTCTATTTTGTGATAGCTGTTGTATAATGCAGGACGCATAAAATCATTCATACCTGCATCAACAATGGCGAATTCCTTTTTAGTAGCCTTTTTCATATACAAGACCTTTGTATACAAATCACCACATTGAGCCACAACAGAACGCCCCAATTCAACATGCAATTTGATACTATCATTTAGCGTTAAATGCGCTCTAAAAATCTTGAAATAATTTTCAAAATCCGGCATTTCTGAAGTATCGTAGTAATTGATTCCTAGTCCACCTCCGAGATTTACATATTGAATGCTACAACCTCTTTCAATAAAGTATTCGGTATAATAATTTACTTTTTTGCTAAGGTTTGCAAACACATTCATATTGGTAATTTGAGAACCTATATGGAAATGCAATCCAATGAATTCAACATTTTCCATACTACGTAAACCGTCAATAGCAGCATCAATATCATTATGATGTACTCCAAACTTATTATCCGCAGTTCCTGTCGTTATTTGGGCAATGGTTTCTGCCTCTACATTTGGATTGAGCCTTAAAGCTATGCGAGCAATTTTATCTACCGTTCCAGCTAATTCATTGATTACTTCCAATTCTTCAATCGATTCCACATGGAAACAATAAATATTTGCTTCCAAGGCATCCAAAATTTCAGCATCAGACTTGCCGACACCTGCAAAAACAATGTGATCACCATCGAAACCACAAGAAACAGCTCGTTTCACTTCGTTTCCACTTACACAATCTGCACCTAGCCCATAGGACTGGATAATATCCAATATACGCTCATTATAATTTGCTTTCAATGCATAATGAACATCAATTCCGTACTTTGTAGATGCATCAACCAATCTTTTCAGATTACTATTCAGCAAGTCTACATTGTAATAATAAAAAGGTGTATTCATTTCTAACATAACATTGAGGCTTCTTCAAAACAAACCAGATTTAAGGCATTTAACGCCTCTTTTTTATTCGCTGTATCGATAAGTAAGGTTACATTATGATCACTTGAACCATAACTTATCATTCTTAATGGAACATTCTTTAGTGAGCTAAAGATTTTATTAGCATGTCCATGGCTGTCAGCAATAAAATCACCAACCACACATATTAAGGAATGATCACTCGTTAAACTTACTTCTCCAAGATCCGAAAGATCGTTCATTAACTCATCTATATTAGACAACTCATCAATAGTTACTGAGATGGACACCTCGGATGTTGTAATTACATCAATAGGTACTTGATGCTTGCTAAAAAGACTAAAAACCTTTTCCAAAAAACCATAAGCCATTAACATTCTAAATGACTTAATTTTCAGAATATGTATACCATCTTTAGCAGCAACAGCCTTAATTCCCTTTCCCTGTGTCTTATGACTGATAAGCGTACCTTTTGCATCAGGGTCACTTGTATTTTTAATTCTTACCGGCACATTTACCAATTGAACTGGTAGTATACAAGTTGGATGTAAAACCTTAGCTCCAAAATATGCCAATTCAGCAGCCTCCTCGAAGGATAAATGTTCGATCGGGAATGTTTTGTCTACAAATCTTGGATCATTATTATGCATACCATCTATATCCGTCCATATTTGAACTTCCTTGGCCATTAAACAACGTCCTATAATAGATGCAGTATAATCACTTCCTCCTCTTTCAAGGTTTCCTATTTGACCATCATAAGTCCTACAGACAAATCCTTCAGAGATAATGATTGCAGCGGGTTCTTTTGCAATTTCATCCTTAAGACGTTCTTGTATATAGAAATAATCAGGCTCATTATTTGAGTCTAAACGCATAAAATTTGTCGCTGGGACGTAACGTGCGTTTTCACCACGATTGGACAGAATTCCAAGGATCATCAGACAAGATAAAGTCTCGCCAAAAGTGATAATCTTTTGACGAACTTGTTTCTTATTTGGTTCATCTATCCATAAATTAATACCATTTATTCGAGATTCAACCGTTTGCCAAAGTGTCATTTTTTCATTTTCATCTAAATTCAATGAAAAAATGGTTTGGTTAAATTTATCGATTAATGGTTGTATAGCTTCCTGCACATCTACACCTTGCTCTATATGATCGGCAACCTCGTATAAATAATTGGTTACTCCGCTCATAGCAGACAGGACAACTACTCTATTATCCTTTACCTCAGATACTAAAGAAGCCACCTTTTCTAATTTTTCAGAAGACCCAACTGAGGTCCCCCCGAATTTCATAACTAACATGACCAGTACATTTAATGGGATACAAAATTGAATAAAATTAGGAACTAATTGAAATATTTTGGATATTTGTTCAAAATAAAACCAATTGTTGAATATTTAACAAATAGCGAAGTCTATGAAAACCATCCCTGAAGTAGTCGAGAAAATAATCTTAGAGAAACCTTTCCTACACGAAGCTCTGGCAGAAGGCCTTGTTAATGTATCTGCTTTAGCCAGAAAAATTCAACCTGAAATACAAAGTTACCTTTCTACACCAGCTGGAATTCCAGCAATATCCATGGCAATAAAAAGGATGGACTTCACCATAAATGCCAAAATTTCCCTTAAAATGACTAGGGTTGTTGGTGGAATGGGTGATATCATTGTTCGATCTGACCTAAGCAGTTTTACCTACCAAAACAGTAGTAATCTTGGGAAAAGTAGATCGGAATTGATGAAATTAATACGTGATCACAATGATGTTTTTTGCACCATTTCACAAGGGGTATTTGAAACGAATTTTGTTATTTCCGAAAAAATAGAAGACGAGTTTAAAGGTATTTTTAAAAATGAGCAACAACTAAATGTTAAAGAAAATTTAGCTTCTTTAACAGTTAAATTGCCAAGTGAAAATACTGAATTACCTGGTTTATACTATTTCTTCTTTAAGAATCTTACCTGGAAAGGAATTAATATTCTTGAGGTAATTTCTACCACAAATGAATTTACGGTAATAGTAGACAACAAAGATATAGATGTTACATTTAGTACCATCAAAGGATTGAAAAACACATTATTTTAGTCCATCAAACTCCAGTCAACCGGCACCTTATTATTTTTCAATAAAAAGGTGTTGACTTGGCTGAAATGTTTATTTCCAAACCAATACCCTCTATTTGCACTTAAGGGTGAAGGATGCCCTGATTCTAATACGAGGTGTCTTTCCTTATCAATCAATTTTGCCTTCCCTTTTGCAAATCCTCCCCAAAGTAGAAATACTAATCCTTCTGTATTTTCACTTAAATCACGTATGACACCATTGGTGAATTTTTCCCATCCGAATTTCTGATGTGAGCCAGCCTTACCTTCTTGAACGGTAAGAGTTGCATTCAACATTAATACTCCTTGTTTGGCCCATGCTGTTAAATTTCCGGATTCAGGAATTGGAAAACCAAGGTCTTCGTGAATTTCCTTTAATATATTTTTAAGTGATGGTGGCTTTGGGATTCCATCATTAACCGAAAAACACAGTCCATTAGCTTGCCCCAAACCATGATATGGATCTTGTCCAATAATCACCACCTTAACATCATTTAATGCGCATAAATTAAAAGCAGAAAAAATCATCTCTTTTGGTGGAAAAACAGTGGTATTCAAATAGGCTCCTTCTACCTCCTCTTGAAGATTCTGGAAATATTCCTTCGAAAATTCTGTAGCCAATAACTGATTCCATCCTCCTTTCAATTCAACCATCATTTAATATGTTTTTTGCAAATATAATTCATTTTAATACAAATTCTAAAGCAACAAACAACTGTAATTCAAGTATTTTAGATATTTTTGCAAACGTATTTGGTATGATTATCGCTTGTATACTATAGAATCCTTTTATGGACTCTAAATATTATTAAGTATTTCTATACCAACACTTTACACTTCAGCTTAGAAGTAAATAAACATAATTTATTGCATGCGTTTACGAATTTTTCTCATCACAGTATCCCTGTTTTTGAGCTTCAGAACTGAGGCCCAATTTATCGACAGTCTAAATAGAGATCACTCTTTTAAATCAGCGGTTCTAGCCAAAAGAAATTTGGCTCCATTGGCATTATTGACAGCAGGAATTTTTACCATCAATAATGGTGGCCCATTAAATAGAGAAGAAGTAAAACGTTACCAAGTTGAAAATTATCCCGATTTTAAGAGCTACCTGGAAGACTATACAGAGTTCGCTCCAGCTGCTTTGGTTTTCGCTTTGCCAGCGACTGGACTAAAACCAAAAAATAATTTCTGGAATAGAACGCCACTTTATCTAAAGTCTGGGTTACTTACCATGAGCGTTACCTATGTATCTAAAGCCATTATAAACGAAGATAGGCCACACCAAGGTGAACAATCATTCCCTTCGGGTCATACGGCACTTGCCTTTGCTTCAGCAACATTTCTTCATAAAGAATATGGTCATATTTCTCCACTTATTTCCATTGCGGGATATGCCACAGCAACCCAAGTTGGAGTCTATAGGATCTTAAATCGAAGGCATTGGGTATCGGATGTAATTGCCGGCGCAGCAGTAGGTATATTTTGTACTAATTTGGTGTATTCAACCCATAAATTCAGATGGAAAAAATGGTTTGGTATAAAATCTAGAAGAAATAGAGGTTACCACTCCACTACTGGCCCTCAACCAAAAAAAGATAGTGAATTAACGATCGTTCCTCAAATGACATCGGACTATAAAGGAATGGTCATGGTAATAAATTTTTAATTAGCTGAATAATAAATCAAAACAATTTACGTTTAAAAGAATATAAGTTGTTTTGAAATGAAAGCATATATCTTCTTATTTAAATCTATTTTTTTTGTTTTAACTGGTCTATTAATATTGGCCGTATTTTCATTCAGACCTGCCCCAAAATTTTCAAACTGTAATAGTCAAAAAATTAAGGCCAGAGTAAGTAAGGTATATTCAGTGGATAAAAATAACCTTGTTTTTGAATTAGAGGATGTTAAAGGCAAATTTTACATCAACCTTCAACAAACATTAGATATTAATACGGTAAGTGTAGAGGACTTATTATTGAATCGTGAAGTCACCATAACCTACCCAAAACATTGGACTATATTTGATCCCTTCAATAGGGTTCATCCAATTTTCGAAATAAGTTATCAAGAAGAGATAATTTACACCGAAACTTAAGCCCAAAAAAAAGAGCCTCTCATCGGAAGGCTCTTTTTTTTATCTGTATAATTAAACTATACCATACTATGGTATACATTTAATACATCATCATCATCATCCAATTTCTCGAGTAATTTATTTACCTCTTCCTCTTGATCTTCCGAAAGATCTTTTGTTACTGTTGGAATTCTTTCAAAGCCTGAACTAATGATATCAATTTCATTATCTTCCAGATACTTTTGAATTTTTCCAAAATTTTCGAAAGCTCCAAATATCATGATTCCTTCCTCCTCGTCGAAGACTTCATCGGCCCCGAAATCAATCAACTCCAATTCCAGATCTTCTGGGTCTTGTCCGTCTTTGTTTATAAGAAAGTTACAAGTATGCTCAAACATAAATTCAACAGAACCAGAAGTACCTAAACTTCCATTGGTTTTATTAAAATAGCTACGAATGTTTGCTACCGTACGATTATTATTATCTGTTGCAGTCTCTACCAATACGGCAATACCATGTGGAGCATAGCCTTCAAAAACGATTTCTTTATAGTCAGAAGTATCCTTTGATGAAGCTTTTTTAATAGCCCTATCCACATTATCCTTAGGCATATTTGCCGCTTTTGCATTTTGGATAACGGCTCTTAACTTGGAATTAGTTTCCGGATCAGGTCCAGCAGACTTAACCGCAATAACGATCTCTCTTCCAATTTTTGTAAACGTCTTGGCCATCTTTGACCAACGCTTCATTTTTCTAGCCTTCCTAAATTCAAAAGCTCTTCCCATGGTATTTTTATTTACTTATATTTTCAACTCAATAAGTCACAAATTTAACTCAAATTTATTTTTGATCAAATCAAAAATTAAATGAATAATCAGCTGACATCTTGAAATTCCATATAATTTGGTCAATATGCCACAGCTAAATTCAAATTGATCAAAACTATAGGCTGTATACTTATTACTTTATTAAGGCATTTTTTAATACAGATACTGGGTGTAATGCTGTTCGGTTAGTTCCATCGAATATTTGATGCCTACAACTAGTCCCGGGAGCAACAATAATTGCATTTTCTTCTGCTGACCTAACTGCAGGGAACAAGGTTTGCTCACCAATCTTCATACTGATTTCATAATTATCCTTTTCATAACCAAAAGAACCCGCCATACCACAGCAACCCGATGGAATTACAGCAACCTTATAGTTAACAAGAAGATTCAATGCGAAATAGGTGTTTTCAACGCTTGAAATCGATTTTTGATGACAATGACCATGTACTTTTACAACTGCCTTTTCCTTAGTAAATTGATCTGCTTGTATATTTCCTTCTTTTACCTGTGCTTTAATAAACTCTTCAACCATAAAGGTGTTTTCAGCAATTTGCTTCGCTCCAGGTTTATTAGAAGCCAATCTTAAATACTCATCTCTAAAAGACAAAATTGCCGAGGGCTCTAATCCTATCAGTGGAGTATCATTTGAAATTACTTTTTCAAATACAGCTATATTCGTATCAATACACTTTTTTGCCTCATCCAATAAACCTTTTGATATAAAGGTTCTACCACTTTCTTCATGATCAATTAGTAGCACTTGGTAACCCAATCCGTATAGTAATTCAAAAGTATCTATCCCAACTTGAACGTCAAGATAATTGGTAAATTCATCTGCAAATAGATAGACCGTTTTAATTGGATTTTCAACCATTAATCTGCCTGCGTTCCTTTTATACCATTTTTCAAGACTAATATTAGCCACCAATGGTAATGTTCTCTCCTTGGCAATACCTCCGATCTTTTTGACAATTGGAGCAGTTAAAGAACTAGAAAATATGAAATTACTTAATCTAGGTACTTTAATGGCCATTCCATTCATCCTACTATTATAAGCAAACATTTTCGTTCGTATACTTATACCGTTTTCCTTTTGATATTGATATAGAAATTCTGCTTTTAAACTCGCAACATCTACATTTGATGGACATTCAGATGCACAGGCCTTACAAGATAAACAAAGCGACATTACCTCTTTTATTTCCTTATAATCAAAGGGATTTGATTTAGTACCCGTGGTTAGGTACTCTCTTAATACATTTGCTCTTGCTCGAGTTGTATCCCTTTCATCTCTTGTTGCTCTATAACTTGGACACATGGTCCCTCCAGCAGAGGGCATTTTTCTACAATCTCCTGAACCATTACATTTTTCAGCGACCCTTAATATCCCCTTGGAATCAGAGAAATCCATTATGGTTTTGATTTCAGGTTCTTTCCTGCCCACCACATATCTTAATGATTCGTCCATAGGTGGAGCATTGGTTATTTTTCCCGGATTAAAAATGGAAGATGGATCCCATATATTTTTTATGGCAATTAATAACTCGTAATTTTTCTGTCCGATCATTTGAGGAATAAATTCTGCACGAACTATTCCATCCCCATGCTCACCAGAAAAGGATCCTCCATATTTTTTAACCAAGCTAGCTGTATCCGTTGTTATTTTTCTGAACAAGGCTACATCTTCCTTCTTTTTTAAATTTAGTATAGGTCTAAGGTGAATTTCCCCGGCCCCCGCATGCGCATAATATACGGCCTGCTGTTTATACCTATCCATTAACTGACTGAATTCATCAATATAAGCTGGTAAATCCTTTAACGAAACGGCAGTATCTTCAATACAGGCTACTGCTTTCTTATCCCCTATAATGTTTCCTAATAATCCCAATCCAGCCTTCCTAAGCTCATTAATTTTCGAAATATCAGCACCGTATAATTTTGGATATGCATAACCATGTCCTTCCTTTTGTAATGCTGCAATTAAGGCATCCGCTTTTTCCTCAACACCAGAACTATCTTCTCCTCTTATTTCCAACATCAAAATGGCATGTGGATCACCAACCAAGAAAAATCGATTTTTTTTCTGAGAGACATTACTTTTTGTACAATCCAGAATGATTTTATCCATCAATTCACAAGTATACAAATCATGCTCCATTGATAATACAACCGCCTTTAAACACTCAGGAACACTCTCAAAATGAGCGGCAATCATAATACTATTCTCAGGAGGTAGATCGTCTAGTTGAAGCTTAATTTTAGTAGAAAAAGCTAAGGTTCCTTCTGAACCGCATAATAGTTTTGCTAAATTAAACGCATCCCCAGCATCAGTAAACAACTGGGTATCTAATAATTCATCAATAGCATAACCGGTACATCTTCTATGAATACTTTTTTTAGGAAAATTGAATCGTATTTCCTCCTGAACTTCCTTAGGTTCAAGCAACTCATAGACTGATTTATAAATAGCACCTTCCAATGAATCTTGAGCTTTCTTTTCCTCAACAATATCATTATTAAAGGCTCCAAATTTGGCTATGCTCCCATCACTTAAAACGGTTTCTAGCTCTAATACTTTATCTCTGGTAACACCGTATTGAATGGAGGTGGTTCCAGAAGAATTGTTCCCCACCATTCCACCAATCATACATCTATTGGATGTAGAAGTATTCGGTCCGAAAAACAAGCCATATGGTTTTAAAAAAATATTCAATTCATCCCTAACCACTCCCGGTTCAACCCAAATAGTCTTTTCTTCTTCATCCAAATCCAATATTGAGGTCATATAACGTGAAACATCCACAACTAATCCCTCTCCAACACATTGTCCCGCCAAAGAAGTTCCCGCAGTTCTTGGAATTATTGAAAAACCGTTTTCTTTACAAAAGAGAATTATCTGCTCTATATCCTGACTATGCTTGGGATATACTACACCAAGGGGTAACTTTCTATATACCGAAGCATCCGTTGCGTAAAGTGTTCGCCTTAAATCATCCAAAAACAACTCCCCTTCAATTTCGTTTCCCAGTTGTTTTAATCGATCCTTATATGACATAATATAGATTTTCCTACTTGCATCTGCAATCAGGTATTTTTAGTTCGTACGTATTAGGCCCTCTGAAATGATATAGGCAACGTTCTTTTAAAAACGGTATCAAAGCAAATGAAAGTATCTGTACCCGCAACACCATTAATCTGGTGCACTTGCTCATACAATATTTCCCTCAAGTGTTCATTATCTCTAGCAAAGATGAGAATAAAAAGGGCAAAGTTACCGGAAACATAATTACATTCTACTACTTCCTCAATATCCCTTAAGGCTTTCATAGTTTCTTCTGCGAACCGTGCTTCACGAAGTCGAATTCCCGTATAGGATTTTGTTTTGTAACCAAGAACTTTCTCATCTATTACTATTTCTGCACCTTTTATCAAGCCATCCTTCTTCATCTTTCGAATCCGTTGGTGAACCAAAGAATTGGAAATATTCAATTCTTCTGCAATCTGAGAATACGCTCTACGAGCATCTTTACGTAGTTTGAAAAGTATTTGTTGATCTATATAATCAAATCGGTCCATAATAAAGGCTTTTAGTTACCAATTTGTAATAAATAATTCTAAAACTCAATAGTCAAAATCATTTTGACTAAAAATCATTATTACTTAAACAAAATTACCGCAATTTAGCACGCAATAAAAACAATTCGACTTATTTTTGCAGCAGATAAACCAATTCAATTGCAATGAATACGCAAACTATTTTTGATCAGCTTTGGAAGGAGTATACCAAAAGAACTCCATCAGCCGAAAAGATAAAAACTCTATTTACAGAAGAAGGTAACGTAGTAAACAATGACCATGTTGCTTTCAGAACTTTTGACGACCCTAGAATTGACATAGCGGTATTATCAGTTCCATTTATGGAAGCAGGATATGAAGAAATTGGTGATTACCACTTTCCTGCAAAAAAGCTTTATGCAAAGCATTTCGAACATAAAACGGATAAAACCGCTCCTAGAGTATTTATCAGTCAATTGATTACCAGCGAATTTTCTTTTGAGTTAAGATCCAAGGTAAAAGCAATGATCGATACGATTCCTACTGAAGAATTAGATGCCAACAATTTGATCTTTAAAGGTAGATTATGGGAAACTCCATCATTTGACACCTATAAAGCATTATTGGAAGAAACAGAGTATGCAGCTTGGTTGTATGTAAACGGTTTCTGTGCTAACCACTTCACGGTTAATGTTAACGACTTGACTAGCCTAAAAGGATTGCAAGCTGTCAATGATTTCTTGAAGAAAAACGGGTTCAAAATGAATATATCTGGGGGGGAAATAAAAGGAACTCCTTCATTATATTTAGAGCAATCTAGTGTACTCGCAGATAGAGTAATGGTAGATTTCGCTGAAGGCGCTAAAGAAGTAACTTCTTGTTATTACGAATTCGCTTATCGTTACCCAATGGCTAATGGTGAATTATATTCAGGTTTCGTTGCCAATTCTGCTGACAAGATATTTGAAAGTACTGATATGGTATTACAAGATGCCTAATCAACTTTTATGCACAAAAAAGCCCATCTAATTAGATGGGCTTTTTTGTTATACGTTATTAACTCAACCGATCCTCTAGACGGTTTTGCACTACTAACCACTTCTCATACTCCCCACTTCTCTCCCATAATGACTTTAATTCTGAGTTTCCGGTAATATGCTTTAATACATCTATTGCCTTTTCCAACACCTGATGCTTCTCTTTGGAAGACAGATTACCAAATGGATCATTCTTTCTTAACCACAACTGAGCCTCCGTAAATAATTCTAAGGAAGGATTACCGTTTGCTCCTGCAAGAAACTCCATTACTACCAGTGCCTGCTCACAAATTTGAGCATTCATACAGGTTTGGTTCCCGATCTGATAAGCGCGATTTAGTGTATCATGAATAATGTTGTGATCACCTTCTAATATTTCGTAGACAAAATCAGAAGCTGTTTCATTATCAAAGTTTTTTATGCCCCATGTCCCCATAGCTGTAATTCATTAAAATATTAAACCTAACAAACCATCTCAACCGAACAACTTTACTTTATTATATTCCTAGTCAAAGATACAAAAGACATTTAATTAACGAATAATCAAACATTTACAATTATGGAGTCAAACCTAAATTTGTTCTTAAAACACCATCCTTTACCTTATTTCTTCTCCAATAATCCAATTTTTCGACCTTCATTCTCGTGCCTTTAGTGGTCAATAATTCTGAGGAGGATCCCCAACCACTTACATATTTTTCTTCCCAACTCAAGATTGAATAAGGAAATTGACGTTCATATTCAATATTTAGCACTCTATCCAATTCTGGGTAATCGATGATTAATTGAATATTCCCAACGGCATTTACCTCTTTATTTATTCGGGCTTGATAACTCTTAATTTTAATGTGACGAAGCCGTAAATAGAAAAATGAGGGAATTAACTTAACTTCTCCAGTAGGTATCTCATCCGGAGCAATCCGAATAAGACTCCAAAGTTCATCTTCCAATAGATCTTTTTGTAGCGAAATATTTTTGTCACCTTCAGATTGAAAATAGGAATACGATTTTAGCTCATAATTTTCCCGGTTATTTAATTGCATAAAGGTGTGACCACACCATTCTTGACTGGAGGAAGTCAATTTTATTAAATGATTCTTTTCAACAATTGGAAGAAAAGAACTAGTCATCATACTATATGGGTAAATACCGGTATTAAATTTTTTCTCAAAATTTAACTTCAAGACAGATACATCTTCATTGGAAAATTCATCTACTTTAACCTGCTCCTTTGCTGAGAAAGGCTCAGAAACGAATATTAGTACTGCTGTTCCTTCATGTATTTCACCATACCGAGCTTGTTCTAATTGATAAGAAGTGATTTCTGCCTCACCATTGTACCAATAATCCTTAAATGAATCAGAAAGTGCTCTATTTGTAGCCCAACTACTTTGAGCATAGGATTCATTTGAAACAAAAAGAAAACAAATGAAACAACACAGGAATTTTAGGGTATTCATAATGTTTAGTTGAAATAAATTACCCTATAAAATTACCGAATTATATGTTTATCCAATCCTAAATTTCGGAATAAAAAACTATAAATCCCACTGATAGTACTAACTAAAGTTAATGTGTGGAGAACCAGAATAATATTTAAATACAGATATATGAACCCTAGCACTCCCTTTCTTCATAGCTAAAGCATTATTGCAAAGATTTGTCAATTCTTGAAACTCTGTATTTTCTCGAATTTTACTTGGGTTGGAAAGAACAGAATTGTAATATTTCTTACCCGCTGCAACTATCGAACATCTTGTATTCAAAAAAGTATCAGACCTTTCCTTCAATTCAAAATATTCTCCACAAACCTGAAGATTTCTCAATTTTTGCAATAACATCTGATGAAACTTTTTAATAAAATTTTCAGATTTTTTAGAAAGGTGTTGTGTTGCTCTCTTAACTACATTCTCATCCTCTCCAACAAAATGCCAATCAAGCATTTCAATAATTTTCCAAAATTCCTTTTCAGAAAAGATATTAGCTCCAAAAGATTTAATCATTTTAATATAAATATACTGTTCAACAATACAATTGTGTGTTGTCCTTTATCTAAAATACGGACTATATTTACTTCATTTTTTTACTATGACTACATAGTAAATACATTCTTGAAGTTAAAATACAACCTCAATTTATATGCCAAAAACGCAGTATTTAACACATAAAATCTATTATATTAATCTATTGCAATAATCATAAACTATAACAAAATAATAAGTTGCTGCATCAGAACGATTTGCTTACAGCTTAGCAAAAATTGCTTTTGCGCATCGCTCTCCATCCATAGCAGCAGAAACGATACCACCAGCATATCCTGCCCCTTCACCACACGGATATAAACCTGAAATTTGAGGATGTTCTAAACTTTCAGCATCTCTAGGAATTGAAATAGGTGCTGATGTTCTTGATTCTACCCCAACTATATTGGCTTCATTGGTATAATAACCTTTCATTTTTCTACCAAAAATCTTAAAGGCCTCTTTCAAACGATCTCCTACAAAGTTTGGTAAAACTTCATCCATAGGTGCCGATTTCAATCCAGGAACATAAGAACAATTATTTAAGGAATTTGATAATTTTCCTTGCACAAAATCAACCATTCTCTGAGCTGGAGCAACTTGAGTTTTACCACCATACTCCCATGCTTTTCTCTCTACATCTGCTTGGAATTTTAGAGCAGATAGTTCGCCATACTTCTTATAGGCATATAACTTCTCAGCATCCACTGCTACAACCATTCCTGAATTGGCATACTTAGAACTTCTAGTAGATGTTGACATACCATTTACAACTAATTCCCCTGGACTGGTAGCAGCAGGAACGATATGTCCTCCTGGGCACATACAAAATGAGAATACTCCCATACCCTTTACCTGATGAACCAAACTATAAGAAGCAGCTGGCAAATATGGTCCTCTATCCGTACAATGGTATTGTGCAGAATCAATTATGGGTTGAGGATGCTCAATACGAATACCCAAAGCGAATGATTTTGCTTTAATAGCCCAATTCTTCGCATCAAAAAGCTCATATATATCTCTGGCAGAATGTCCAGTTGCCAGTATCACAGAATCAGCTTCAAATACATCGCCATTTACAGACTTTACACCAGTAACCTGATTATTTAACTGTAAAATATCTATAACCCTCGTATCGAAATGAATTTCTCCACCGCAGTCTAAGATACGCTCACGCATCCTAGCGATAATCTTTGGCAATTTATTGGTTCCAATATGTGGATGAGCATCCACTAAAATATCTGGACTTGCTCCAAAATGTACCAAGACTTGTAATATTTTGAGTAGATCTCCCCTTTTTTTCGATCGCGTATACAATTTACCATCCGAATAGGTTCCTGCACCACCTTCTCCGAAACAATAATTAGAATCCGGATTAACAATATGGTCACTTAATAAAATTCCTAAATCCTTTCTTCTAGTGATTACATCTTTTCCACGCTCCAGTAAGATTGGCTTTAACCCCAATTCCAGAAGCTGTAAAGCAGCAAATAACCCAGCTGGGCCGGTACCAATGATGACAACCCTTTCTGCGTTATGAACTTGTTTATAATCAAAATTGAACTCCTCCGAGGGAAGCTTATCTTCTTTTAAAAACACTTCGTACTTCAAATGGAACTTAACCTTATTTGACCGAGCATCAATAGAGCGTTTCCTTAAAACAATTTTAGCTATCTCCTCTTCGGAAATAGCTAATCTTTTAGAAACTTTATTCAAATGTTCATCAGTACTAGCAGCTTGCTTTGGACTGAGTGTTAAAAGACAATCTTTAGACATACTTATTCAAATGTTAAAGAAAAAAACAATCCCCTATGGTGAATCGATTCAAAAGCTTGACTAAATACGGTTTCATCTTCTACAAGTAGATTATTGAATCCATGTTGATATTTCATTTCAATACCCAACTTAAAGTATTCCAAATAAAAATCTATTCCTGCACCAAGCGTTAAAGCGAAGTCTGTATCTTGTAATCGTAATATCTCTAGTTCTTCAACGTCCTTTTTACTGGACATATCCTTAATATAGCGCATACCTGCTAGAACATAAGGACGAACATTAGCCAATCTATCTGACCTGTATTTTACCTGAATCGGTATATCCATCAATGCAGCTTCATCTTCTTGTGCAAATGGCACAATTTCTCCAGATTCATGCATCCAATATTTCACCTGTCTTTTTGTTAAGGTTAATGCAGGAACAAAACGTAAATTGAAATTTTTATTCAATTTATAATCTGCAATAATACCTACATTAAATCCAGGTTTTTCATCTATTTCAATATTCTGAATGTCCCCTCCATTATAAAAGTTATCCGAAAAATTCGTAGATAACTTTACCTGGGCTAAACCTAGCATGAAACCAAAATGAACTCTTTTGTTATCGTAATTCTTTAAATTTTGAGGTTGCCTGCTAATATGACCATTTTGAGCATTCGCAAATTGCCCAATCAAAAAACAGGATAGTACTATATATTTAATGAATTGTAATTGCATAGTCAGGTATTTTCTAAAATAAACGTAAGCCTAAAACTTCTATTGTTTTCCTCCAGAATAAATACTTGCAATACCCATAGTTAGTGGTTTGCAAGTAGCATCTTTATAGCCGCACTTTTCCATAATCCCAAGAAATTCATCTCCAAAAGGGAATGCTTTAACCGACTCAGGAAGATAGGTGTATGCTGCATTGTCTTTCGATACCAATTTACCAATTCCCGGCATGATATATCTAAAATAGAAATGATAAAATTGTTTAAAAGGTATTTTAGTTGGTTGTGAAAATTCTAAAATAAAAATTCTACCATCTGGCTTAAGGGTTCTTAACATGTCCTTTAATCCTTTTTCTAGATTCTCAAAGTTCCTTGCTCCAAAGGAAACTGTAATCACATCAAAATGGTTGTCAGGAAAAGGAATATCCTCCGCATCTCCTTGAATTAAGGTAATATCTTTATCCAATCCTTTGGCTTTGATCTTTTCTCTACCTACTTCTAACATTCCAGCTGAAATATCAACACCTTTGATACTCACCCCTGGCTTATGTAGTGCAATGGCAAGATCACCTGTACCTGTTGCAAGATCCAAAATAGTTTCAACTTTCTTCTGATGAACCATTTTACGCACTTTTTTACGCCATTGAATATCGATTCCAAGAGAAAAAAAATGATTCAAGAAGTCATATTTAGGTGCGATATTATCAAACATCTCAGCCACTTGTTCCTTCTTTCCTTTTTCAGATTCTTTGTAAGGGGTTACCTTCTCTTTCATCACGCTCATAAAGCCAATCTTTTGTTTGAATGCATAAATTTAACCCCAATGGAGGATATTGCTTGCAAATATAACCATTAATACGGATAGACTATAAAAACTAATAAAAACCTATCTTTCATTTTTTAGACCAATCACACTAGTCTAAAATCACCAATTTGCAACTAGAATCGGCACTAAAAATCAAGCGTAACTGAATTACTCCAAGCGCTTCACATTCAAACTATTCACAAAAAGAACGTTTGCCAAATCAACATAACCATCAAAATGAATTGTACCTTCATGTATATCTTCCGAATCAAAGCCAATAATCGTTAAATCTGCATTCTTTGAATTATCGTTAATAGTTTGATTAAGTGACCTATTTGCATCTTTATTTACCAATTCTATATTACCTGGTGAGATTGGCAACCTTCCGGCTTTTATTTGATCAAACAACAAATCTCGCTCCTCTTCTTGAGATTCGGAAGTACATAGCGCATAAATCTTCATAACAGCATCTTTCCAATCTCTATGCCCTAGGAAAATATAGCCCAATAATATCTCTAAAGCACTATCATTAATATCCTTGGGATCTATCCAAATATGAACTTCTCTTCTATAGCCAAATGATCTAAATGAAGTACCGAGAATACAAACGTCAAATTCAGTTGCTTCCAGCATTTCATAATTCTTGATTACATCATTTAATTTCTCAACATTATTACGGGGATATTCGAATATAATAAGATTGTGTCCTTTACCAGAAATACTAGCCAATTGAATAACCTGAGCGATTGCGGATGTAGAAGATGGTGATATGATGGTATCCAAATAGGACCTATTACCACTTCCCTCTGCAATTTCTATAAGCTTTTTCAACACTACTTTTGACTCATTATAGGTCTCCTTTGTCAAATAGCCCTTAATGTGATGAATATAGGTACCAAAACCATACTTATTAGAAATCCATCGCATTAAATCAAAACTGTCTCTTCTATCAAAAGATGCATCAGATATACAGACAGCAAACGGCCTCCAATAGTAATCCGGGCTATTATAATCTTTCTTTTGAACATATACTTGTAACCTACGGTTCAACTGAAAAATCACACCTCTAAATAGCTTTACTAAACCACCCTTATTCTCATTATTATGACTGATATACATATATATTAATGCCATAAACACTAAGGAACCGAAAGCATAAGGTGCATTCATCTTAAACATCAACCAAATGGACAATATAGCGCCACCCAATGAAATATACCATCTAGACAGGAAAGTAGGTCTATAAGAAGGATCACCTGAGAAATGCTCCAGGAAAGAGATCGTACAAATAGCTCCATAGGTAACCATAAAAAACATTGCAATTACCCCAGCAACCATATTTATATCACCAATTGCCACAAAAACAAAGGCTATAATACAGCTAATTACAGAAGCATTAATAGGTTCATTGTTTTTAGGAGAAATTTTAGCAAAAATAGTATTCACCTTAAGGGATGGGAATATTTCATCAACACCCAATGCCTGAAGAGTTCTTGGAGCAACCATAATAGACCCTAAAGCGGAAGAAATAGCCGCAGCAGCTAAACCAATTGGAATAATTGGTCCCCAAATGGCAATCCTACTCATTATAAGCTGATCTGAAGCCAACTCATCAAGTGGTGCTGACATCACTAATTTGAATGCAACCAATACATATATAATGATTCCAACACCAGTTGCCCATAACGTTCCCTTTGGTATAGACTTTTTCGGTTCTTTCAGATCACCAGATAGTCCCAAACCGGCAGCGATCCCAGTAAAAGCAGGGAATATGATCGTGAAGACAGAGAAAAAATTATCCGGATTATCAATGGTTCCAATTAAATTGACTTTATCAAAATCAAAGTCAGGTAAACTTGACCCGAACAGAAACATTCCAAGAGAAATAAAGAGTAAAAAAACGACGTAATACAAGGCTTTCATTCCTACATTAGCCCCTTTAGTTAGCATTAACAAGGTTAAAAGCCCCATCATTCCTAAACCAACTATTTTTTTATCTGTGATGATGAATCTGACAGGCTCTGCATACGCAGGAAAAGATTCCAATAAATACTCTGCAAATGGCATGAAAGCCTCTACAAATGCAATTATATAAAAGGCAACACTTATCGCTTGAGATAGATATAAGGCAATACCAATAGCCGCACCAATATTCAATCCAAAAGAACGAGAAATAATATAATAAGCTCCCCCTCCCTCTACCTTTCTATTAGTAGCTATCTCTGCTACCGCCATTGCCGTAGGAACTGTTACAAAATGCCCGATTACAATGATTAATAGAGCTCCAACTAGCCCAGTGTGCGATACTGCATAACCGAACCTTAAATATAAAATTGCACCAAGAATTGTTGAAATTGCGGTTAAAAAAACCGGCATAGTACCAAAATTAGCTTTGGATGCTATTAATTTATCTGCCATAGTATAGATTAAAAATAAAGCCTGAAAATAGGAAATTTATTGATGTATAGAAAATCAAAGGCTATGTTGAACCAGAATTTCTTGATTTTTCAGATTGTCTAAAATATATTTTCTTTTAATTTTTTCCGATTCAGTTCGAGCAAACTCCCTGATTATAAATACTTCTTTAGGGATTTGATAATTTGACAATCCCAATTTTAATAAATTCTCTCGAGTCAAATATATTTTTTCCCTTGTTGATTCTTTTGATTCAATGATCAAAACTACCTTCTGCCCCAACTTATCATCAGGAATACCTCCAATAAAATAGAATTTGTTTGGCATCAAATCTTTAATTACATCTTCAATAATCTCAGGCACAACTTTTACACCACCACTGTTAATGAGGTTATCCATTCTACCCAACCAACGAAAGCTATTTTCATCTACCATTTCAATAAGGTCTTTAGTACAAAGCCCCTCTACTCCTATTTTGGCTGCAGTAATCACTAGGCAATCATCATCATTGGAATGAACATCTACGTGATCTAACACTTGAAAAACACCTTTTTCAGCACCCAATTTACGCATGGCAATATGGCTTAATGTTTCTGCCATACCAAAACTCATAAAGGCATTAGGATGAATGCTGACTATCTGTTTTTCAAGATCTTCATGTAATGCTACACCACCAATTAAAAGCTTATCTACCAAATGTATTTCACTCATAGAATTAGACACCTGAAGAGGCACCATTGGGCAAAAATCAATTCTTTCCTTAAGTTCTTTCAAGGGATTAGCATCCAGTGTACCAATAGCTAATTTCAACTCAGAGACGATGGAGCGCACTAACATCATCTTTCCCGCTATAAAGTTAGTGGACAAACATAGCAAGGCCTTATCACCTTTTTGAAAATCAAAAAAGGAACTAGTCATTAAGGCACTTTCAATCATGTGCTCTTTCAACACTTTAAAAGAATGAACAGTTCCCGTTGTGCCAGAACTCTGAACCTGTATATATTCAGAATCATCAAACCATTCTGACAAAAAGGAGGCCACACCACTTTTTAATGGGTTAGTATCCTTTCTCCAGGTCTTTATTACAATTTCAGGTTGGAAATTTGTACTATTGAAATCTATCCAGTCCATTTTTAAAACAAATTTAAATTCCAATTACCCTTACCATAAAATAACTGATCCCCTTCCAGGAATAAAGGTGCTTCTAAATTATTATGAAATAGTGCTCCAGTCCCCAATCCTTGAGGCATTACATTATTCAAGGTTGCGGTCCACTGTGCGATTGCACTAAGTCCAATATTACTTTCTAAAGCCGAGGTTGTCCACCAACCAATATTTCTTTCCTCTGCCAAGCTTATCCATTCTTCTGCTTCAGCAAACCCACCTAGCAAACTAGGTTTCAATATGATATACTGTGGTTGAATAGTATCTAGTAGATTTTGTTTTTGCTCTTTAGATCTCAGACCAATTAACTCTTCATCCAAAGCAATAGGAATGGGTGTACTTTTACATAACTCTGTCATTTCATTCAATTGACAAGCCATAATCGGTTGTTCAATAGAATGAATATCCAATGCTGCCAATTCTTTTAGAATGTCTGGTGCTTGACTGGGTGAAAAGCCACCATTAGCATCTACCCTTAGCTCAACATCCGTACGACTATAGTGAGCACGAATGAATCGAAGTAACTCTCTTTCCTCTTCCCATTTTATCGCCCCAATCTTTAATTTAATACAGTGAAATCCAAGGTCCAGCTTCTCTTTGATTTGAGTCAGCATTGTAGATTTGTCACCCATCCAAATTAACCCATTGATTTGGATAGATGATGTCCCTTTTGTAAATCCTGTTTGATAAAGAATATGATTCTCCGACGATTTCAAATCAAGAAACGCCATTTCAACGCAGAATTGCAAGGCAGGAAAGGAAGATAATTTATCTTTTAAATTCCAATTCTTTACTTCATTGATATGCTCACATATATATTGAAGTTTTGATTCTATTTGTTCTATTGGATCAATACTCAATCCAGGAATAATAGAGCATTCCCCAATACCATATTGATTACCGTCTGAAATTCTTAAATACCAGGAAGGCTTATCATTTAAGACTCCCCTTGAAGTACCTGCAGGTTTTATAAATTTTAAATCCCTTCTAACAAATTCGGCCTTCAACATAAATTATAGTATTTGTCCAGCCCCAAATAAGAGGCAAAAAAGTAAAGTGGCAATAGCTAATTTCTTTAATAATGGATCAAAATCCAAATGAATATTAATCTGCCAAATCTTAATAAGGTGTACTATCAATAGCGGTGACATCAATAGAAATAAGAAATCAAATATCTCCACTGGACCATCTTGTAAAAACACAAATAGTCCCCCTATCAATAAAGCTAATATAATAAGTATGGTATGATAAATTTTAGCCTTTTGAAGACCTAGCAATATAGGTATCGTGACCTTTCCAGCTTCAGTGTCTGAGGGAATATCTCTCATGTTATTCAAATTCAAAACTCCCATACATAAGAAACCTACTGACATGGCAGGTAATAGCACTTCCCAAAAAAGGATTGAACTATGTAAATAAAATGAAGCTGCCACCCCAAATAATCCAAAAAAGATGAATACCGAGATATCACCTAAGGCCTTATATCCATATGGATTCTTTCCAGCAGTATATTTTATAGCAGCATAAATACATAAAATCAACATCAGGAAGAATATCCAAAACCTACTGGTATTCCAGTCAAATGCTTCCAGACATAACCAAGTACCAGTTATAAATGAGATTATAACGAAGAGTACAATAGCCATATACATCTCCTTCATACTAATACGACCAGCTTGCACCATCCTTTCCGGTCCCTTTCTTTTAAAATGATCCGCGCCATTTTGGCTATCTCCATAATCATTCGCAAGGTTAGATAAAACTTGCAAAGATATGGTTGTTAGAATAGCTCCGACGGTAAGAATCCATCTGTGATAATCGTATGATGCAGCCAACATACTACCCAAGGCAATTGTTGCCAGCGATAATGGTAATGTTCGTAAACGGATAGCTTTAATCCAATAGCTCATTTTTCCCATGAGGCAAATTTCATAAAAATTAGCGTGGAAAAAAAGCTATATCGCTATTTCAAACCAATTGTACGGCAAACAATTCCTGGAAAGAAAATAGGCATTCTTTATTCCTTCAGTAAATAGTCAAGAATTAAACAAAAAATAAAAATATTAATCCCAAGATCATCATTATCCCTCCTAGGTAATACCTAGAAATGAGCTTAACCTTGGCAATCATTTTTATAACTTTTTGAGGAAATGCCAATCTCATAATACCTTTGAAGAGAATAAGGTACCCCACAAGGGTGATCATTAATCTCCAATCAAGCTCAAAGATTGAATGTAAAATAACATGAAGGAGACCAATAAATAGCGAAATAAACCCAGTTAGAACTAAAAATTTTTCATCCTCAGAGTAACTAAACATCTTTTTCAAAAAGTCTTTAATACCCAGAATTAGTACACTAAATATTAAAAAATAGATACCCCAAAACTTAGCAAGTATGACTGAAACATCCATAATCAACATATTAAATTTTAAACCTAAGATTGAATAGTATAAATATCCAACCACTAAACTCTAATTTAATCAATATTGATCAGAATAACAATTCACTTAATCAGCAATTCCCAACTTAAGGATTCACATGAAAGTTTATTTTCTCAGAAATTTCAGCAATTCCATCATCATGCCCCCATACCTTAGCTTGTAAAACCCAATCTTTATTTGCAAAAGAGGTAGTCAATATAATTTGGTCCAAAAAATTATGGAATCCACTTGTAGCATGTATGTGAGCTTCAACTGGCTCAGCGTACACAATGGTTGAATCCAATGCGTTAAAAACTTCAACATTAATATGATGTACAGTCTCCTCATGCTCTTCTTCAAAATCTATATCTATAAACAGAGTATCTCCAACCGTTTTTGCAGACGCACTTGGCGAGTTAATAGAAATACTGTATTCAGATACAACATCCTCATCATGATTATGGCTATCGTGATCATGACAAGACTGAAATAAGATTAAAGCAGAGAAAATTGAAAAATAAATGAAATTTTGCCTCATGTTACTTTTTTATATGAACTAAATATAACTCAAAAACCCTTCCATTAAGGATAGTTAAGAGGAATATGACTAAAAAGAGACCTATTTCTAATCCAAAAGGAATAACATTCACAATTTATTCAAAACGGAGTGATTTTATAATGCAATTATTGACCAAAAACCCTGTATTTTCATATATTTGCAGACCTGAAAAGCATTTAAAAATGATTCAAGTTACATTACCAGATAATTCAACAAGAGACTATCCAAAAGGAAGTACTGCTTTGGATGTTGCAAATAGTATTAGCGCCGGACTAGCGAGAAACGTAATCGCAGCGGAAATCAATGGAGATGTGTGGGATGCCACCCGTCCAATTAATGAGGATGTAAATATCAAACTTTTGACCTTCAATGATGATAATGGAAAGCTTGCCTTTTGGCACTCTTCAGCGCATCTTATGGCAGAAGCTATTGAGGCTACTTTTCCAGGTGTTAAATTAGCAATTGGACCTCCTATTGATACCGGTTTTTACTATGATATTGACTTAGAAGGTAGAACTATTTCTGAGAGCGATTTAGCTGGGCTTGAAAAGAAAATGATTGAGCTTGCTCGTCAGAAGAACCCTTATATCAGAAAAGAAGTTAGTAAAGCAGATGCTATCAACTACTTCACTGAAAAGAAGGATCAATACAAGTTGGAATTAATAGATGGATTGACTGATGGTGATATTACCTTTTATACACAAGGGAATTTCACAGACCTATGTGCTGGTCCACATATTCCAGATACAGGAAAAATTAAAGCTGTAAAATTATTAAGTATTGCCGGAGCTTATTGGAGAGGTGATGAGAACAACCAACAACTTACAAGAATTTATGGAGTAAGTTATCCAAAGGCTAAGGAGCTTAAAGAACATTTAGAGCGCTTAGAAGAAGCAAAAAAACGTGACCATAGGAAACTAGGGAAAGAAATGGAATTGTTCACTTTTTCTCAAAAAGTTGGACAAGGTCTTCCTTTGTGGCTGCCTAAAGGAACCATATTACGTGAAAGATTAGAGCGCTTCATGAGAGATGCTCAATTGAAAGCAGGATATGATCCAGTTGTTACGCCACATATTGCATCTAAAGAATTGTATGTGACTTCTGGTCATTATGATAAATATGGAGAAGATTCATTTCAACCTATAAAAACTCCAAATGTTAATGAAGAGTTTTTCTTGAAACCAATGAATTGCCCTCACCATTGTGAAATCTACAAATCGAAACCTCGCTCGTACAAAGAACTTCCAGTTCGATATGCTGAGTTTGGAACGGTTTATAGATATGAGCAAAGTGGAGAACTTCATGGATTAACAAGAGTTAGAGGCTTTACTCAAGATGATGCCCACCTATTCTGTCGTCCTGATCAGGTTCAGCAAGAATTTGAAAAAGTTATAGACCTGGTAATTTATACCTTCAAAGCACTAGGTTTTGAAGACTTTACTGCTCAGATTTCATTAAGAGATCCCGAAAATAAGTCTAAATACATCGGTTCTGATGAAAATTGGGACAAAGCCGAAGCAGCTATTATTGATTCAGCCGCTAAAAAAGGCTTGAATACAGTAGTTGAATATGGAGAAGCTGCATTCTATGGTCCTAAATTGGACTTTATGGTAAAAGATGCCATAGGTAGAAAGTGGCAATTGGGTACTATTCAAGTCGATTACAACCTTCCTGAAAGGTTCGAATTGGAGTATGTAGGCTCAGACAACATAAAACACAGACCAGTAATGATTCACCGTGCTCCTTTCGGATCACTGGAAAGATTCATTGCAATTTTGATAGAACACACCGGAGGAAGATTCCCATTGTGGTTGAACCCTGATCAGGTTATTATCTTACCAATCAGCGAAAAATTTCATGATTATGCAGACAAAGTTTTGAATCTGCTAAAAAATGACGATATTCGCGCAGAGGTAGACTATAGAGCTGAAAAAATCGGGAAAAAAATCTTTGATGCTGAGAAGAGTAAGGTACCATATATCTTACTTGTTGGTGAAAAAGAAGTTAACGCGGAAACAGTTTCTGTACGTAAACCAGGTAAAATTGATTTGGGCTCCATGGATTTAAATGACTTTGTAGCCAAAGTCAATGATGAGATAAACGAGGCCATTGTGTCATTTACTAACTAAATACTTTTAGTCATAGCTATTCGTAGAAGAAGACCTCAAAGGGGTCGAATAATTAAAGAAGACCCACATCGTATCAACGAGAAAATTAGAGTCCCTCAGATTCGATTGACCGGTGAGAATGTGGAAGGCGGAATTTTCAAGACTTCAGTAGCCCTGAAAAAAGCCGAAGAATTACAGTTGGACCTAGTGGAAATTGCTCCAAAAGCAGAGCCTCCTGTATGTCGTATTATAGACTATAAAAAGTTTTTATACGACCAAAAGAAGAAGCAGAAAGAACTTAAGGCAAAAAGTCAAAAGGTAACTATTAAAGAAATTCGTTTTGGTCCAAATACCGACGAACACGATTTCGAGTTCAAATTGAAACATGCCAAAAAATTCTTGGAAGAAGGTGCCAAATTAAAGGCATACGTTTTCTTTAAAGGTAGAAGTATCCTATTCAAGGACAAAGGACAGATTTTATTGCTGAAATTTGCCCAAGAATTGGAAGAGCTTGCAAAAGTGGAACAACTACCCAAAATGGAAGGTAAACGTATGATTATGATGTTCGCCCCTAAAGCAAAAAAATAAAAGCTTGTGTAAGGCTTATTATTAAAGGGTAAAAGTTTAAGACTATGCCAAAATTAAAAACAAAATCCAGCGCAAAGAAGAGATTCAAGTTGACTGCGTCTGGGAAGATTAAGAGAAAGCACGCTTTCAAAAGTCACATTTTGACTAAAAAGTCAACAAAGAGAAAACGTAATTTGACACAAACTGG